>Ga0213453_1087_pt1 | contig 3064 bp, 4 predicted proteins | sample GBSsursediment_FD_149816 | JGI IMG/M metagenome (GOLD analysis project Ga0213453, IMG submission 149816) | Unclassified Geoarchaeota GBS-NAG1 | reverse complement strand
TCATAATTGTGATTTGAGGTATCTTTCTAGATAATCTAAAGCTTGATTAAAGGCTTCCTCTACAGCATTCGCATTAGCCACATCTTTCCTATTATCGGTGATATTCATAATTTTAGTAATTTCTTCTTCTCCTCCTTTTTTCGAGAAGTGCTTTAAGATGAATAATTTTTTGTCTTGAGTCTTTTTACAAACAGGCCAATCGTTTGATTTAAAACCATGAAGTATAACAAATTTCTTATTTTTAGTCTCAAAAATATTAATTCCAATAGCAGATTTTCTTCTAAAACCTTTTTTTTCAATTTCCTTATTATTTTCAACTACTTTTTCAAATACTATGTAACCTGTTTTTCGCTGAGATCTTGGAAGACCTAGGATCCATGTATGATAATATTTGTCGGGTTTACCTCTTTTGTCAAAATTTTTCCAAGTAGATTTGAGTACACTTTCATTTATTATCTTTAGTATCTTTTCGGGAGAATGACCTGGTTTAACTTCAAACACTTTAAAGACAAAATAATTAGAAGAAGCATCTAGAGTTGGAACCTCAGGCATCCTACTTGATTTGTTAATACCTTCTTCTAATTTTTCTTTTTTTCATTAATAATGTTATTTATTAAGTCTTTAATACCTTCTTCTAATTTTTCTTTTTTGTCTGCATTGATTATTTTTTCATTAATAATGTTATAAATCTTGTTTAAATAATTCTGAAATTCAGAATTAATATATATCTCTAATAATTTACATCCAGCAAATCCTCTTGAAGAAAATGCAGATAAACCTTGAAAAATTAGCATAAGTATAAGCGTACCAAATAGTGTTTTTAACATTTCTATTTCTTCAGAAGTTTTTATCTTAGTTTTAGTATAAAATGATATTATTACATTAACGGTATAAGGGGGATATAATGATAATTCTTCTTTTTTGTATTCTTTTTCATCTTTTCTTTTCATTAATATCAGTTTTATTCTTGGTATGGATTCTAGTTCTTTTAATTTGTCTAGTTCTTTTAATTTGGCATACTTCTCATCAGATTCTAGTTCTTTTAATTTGGTGGTATACTTCTCATCATCTATCATTCTGAATATTTCATTCCTAAAATTATCAACTTTCTCATTATCTATTTCGTATTTTATATTCAACAAAAATTTAGATTGACCGTATTCGTTTCTATCGGAACTTAAATACCTATAATACCTATTAATAATATCTTCTGCTTCTTTATAGCTTGGAAGATTGTTTCTTTGACCCAGGATTACAACTCTTAGCCACCATTTTAATATTCCTTTAATTTTTGATGGGCGTAATCTTTCACCTATTCCCAATTTTAATGAATAAGGTCTAGCATTATATCCTCCAATTCTTAAGTATGAAGAATTTGTTACCTTTACTGAAAATATCAAATTTTTATTCTTAATATCCTCTTGAATTAAAGCCCAAGCATTATCGTGATTCATATTCAACCCCTTTCCTCAAAGTTCCTTCGCATAATCTTTTAATTTGCAACAGATAAGGCATAATCATTCTTTCAATAATTCTTGTTTTATTTAAATTTTGACTTAGCTGTTTTATTGCCTCATAAGGTTTATCAACTTCTACTTGTAAAATTTTGGTATGATTTATAGCCTTTAATAAAATGTAAAGATATATTGAATATCCAGCATTTGTTTTTTCTGCATATTCTTTAATTTTATCTTTATTGCTTTTATCCTCTATTATTTTTATAATTTCAGCATAATATTCGTTTCCTTTAGAAAAACAATAACTCAACGCTCCTATCAATCCTATTTCTTGAATTAATGAAGGCATCTCTCTACTTCTAGCTCTTAATGATGATTCTAAATTGGAAACTTTTTTTTCGTCCTCTTGAGGCTTACGGATGGATGTATAAATCCTATCAAATAATTCAATTGATTTCTTTACAAGAGAATAAATTTCCTCCGTCATCTTTAATCAGGTATACTTTTTTTCTTCAGTTTGTTCAACTTTTTTAGTCAGTGATTTAAATTCAACAATTCCGCTACCTATCGTTTCATGACCTCCAATTATTAGAAATCTTAAATTCTCACTCAAATACTCTCTTATTTTAATTTCGTTTATCTCTTCAATATTTTTAATTTTAAATTTCTCAAAAATTTTTTCATTTTCTTTATATTTAGCTAATAAGGAAGCAGGAGGTTTTGAATAAAATACCGTTGTAAAGAAAATGGTTTTTGGAGGAGCATACTCTTCTGTCCAAGGAGAGCGACCGCTTTCTACGGTTTTAGAACTCCTATTTAATTTAACTCTAGTTAATCTTATTAAGGATCTTTCGGCTTGTTGTAATGCATCATCATCTTCTATTATGATCAACTCCTTGTCTAAGTCCAAAGCTTTTTTTAACTCACCAACTTTATCATTTTTATTTAAGTTTTCTAGAATCAACTCTTCATTTATTACAACTATTTTCTTGTTGTCACTTTCTATTGAAATAGCATCAATTTGATCGCATACGTTAGTTTTTCCTTCTTTTATTAAGTTTTCAATTTTCTCATCTAACTTATATTTTACCATATCTGCATATTCTTTAAATCTTCTCAACAACAGAGGACTAGTGAGATAACAATAAACACCTTTAAGGCTTCTCGCAGGAAAAGCTAACAAATAGGCATCAGTTAATGCAACAGTTGAAGCAAATTCGCCGCTTTCATCTGATCCAAATAATAGCTCAGCAATTTTATTACCATCTTTAAAATGAATGTAACTTTTAATGGCTCCTTTCAAGCTTGAAGAATAAATTGTAGGAAAGCCGTAACTATCTCTTTGTATAGGCAAATCTACGATTTCTCCTCCCTTTCCAGTTCCTACATGCAAATTTGTTTTTGTCTTAATTAAGAAAATATCATATGCAGAATATTTACCAATCATACGTTATATATTTTTTATATACTTAAAAATTTTTTTGTATTTCTTGAATTAAAACAAATACTAAATATTTCTCAACATAGCTCAGAAACCCTTAAAACATTTATTTTTAACTCTAATTCAAAAAGCTTATCTTGTTAATATTAAGAATTTCGATACTTTT
>Ga0213453_1082_pt1 | contig 3495 bp, 4 predicted proteins | sample GBSsursediment_FD_149816 | JGI IMG/M metagenome (GOLD analysis project Ga0213453, IMG submission 149816) | Unclassified Geoarchaeota GBS-NAG1 | reverse complement strand
AAAAAGAAAATTTCTGCTATACTTTCTATCAAGGCATATTCAATTCCATTATGAACTATTTTAACGAAATGCCCAGCTCCACCTTCTCCAAAGTAAGCATAACAAGGTTGAGATTCATATTTTGCAGAAATTTTTTCGATAATATCCTTTATTTCTTCATATGCTTCTTTACTACCACCTACCATTATGCTTAATCCCTTTCTTGCTCCTTCTATACCTCCGCTAATTCCTAAACCAAAAAATTTAAACCTAGATTTTTCAGTTCATTATACCTTCTATCGGAATCCTTGAAATGTGAATTTCCCGCATCTATTATTATGTCGTTTTTTTCAACATAATTTAATAAATAATTTATAGCTTCATCAACTGGTTTACCAGCTTTTATTAAAAGAAAGATTTTTCTGGGTTTCTTAATGGATATTACAAAATCCCTTAGATTATAAGTAGGAATGATAAGAGAGGATTTATTTTTTTCATAAAATGCTCTTGTTTTTTCTTCAGTTCTATTATATACTGTTACGCTGAAACCTTTTTCGATTAAATTTAAACATATATTTTCTCCCATCGTACCTAAACCAAAAATTCCTATATCTGCTAACATTTCTAGTACACTACACTTCCCCTCTCACTCTTCCAATAGCATATCCTAAACCTAAGCCAAAGATTACTCCTACGGATATTAAAACGATTACTAAAGCTAAGTTTTCATAAAGAGGTTGTGTAACCGTATTTGTAATAGTAGTATTATAACTAACCGTTATAGTAGTATTATAACTAACCGTTCTTGTGCTTGTAATAGGTGAAGTTACCGTAGTATAAATTAAAAAAGTTGTATATTCAGTAGTTGTGTTATATACTGTATAATAAAACGAAGTAGTTGAAGTATAAGTCTTGGTTAAAGTTTGCGTCACAGTATTTTCAAAAATTACTGAAAAGAAAAATATTTTATTATCTTGAGAAAAAGCTGCAACTATACTTCCATCGTAAGATAGATCCAACTTTTTACCTAAATCGCTTAGTTGATAACTCCATAATTTTTTTCCTAATTCGTAAAAGTATAAACCTCCCCCGTTATCTAAAACTGAAAAATATTTGCCATTTGAAGAAATTTTTAAGGAATTTATCGGATTGAATAAAACTTCATAATGCTTTAAAAAGCCTGTGTTATTATATAAATAAACGTAATTAGACAAAGTTCCCACAACTATATAATTTGAGTAATCATCCATAGATATTACATAGGGAAGACCTATAACATTCTTACTCCATATAATAGTCCCATCGTAATACAAAAAATGAATCTTGAAATCCGTTGTAGCCAATACGATAAAATCCCCTTTATATGAAATATCCATATCCTTAACTAAAGAATTTAATGTCTTTTCCCATTGCAAATTTCCCTTTGAATCATAGAGAGCTAATTTATTGTTATTCATCCCTACTAAAATAAATTTAGAGTTACCTGATATAACTAGTTTTATTGGCGAGCTGCTTAATATTTTTGGCGAAGTTATGTAAAAGCCTGAAGAATTTAATAAATGAAGTTTATTATCATTTGTAGCTATTGCAATGACGCTTCCATCATATGAAATATCCATGTCTACTATAGAAGCGGTAAAATTAACACGTTTTATAAAATTATAAGTATTTAAGGATTTTTTAAATAAAAAGCATGAAGAAGTAATACAAGTTATTATATAGTTGGAATTGTTCGATATTTTCGCAACAGATATTTTAGCGGGAAATTCGTAGGTAAAAATTACTTCGCTAAAATTGTTTAGCACTTCTGTTTTATTATTCCATGCCACTAATAATTCCTTCCCACTTCCTGATAAAGAAATATGAGATATTGGATTGTTGTAAGATTTTTTCCAGTTTAAAATGTAGCTTGAAGACTCTATGCTAGTAAATAATGAAAAACTTGCTATTAATATTAGAAGTACGCTTATGATTATTCTTTGCATAATGAAAAATTAATTAAAATAATAAAAGCTTTATGCTAGAAACCTCAAAGATTAGTTTTGTTATTTCTGTTTAATAGAAATTTGAAATCTTTTAATAAAATGTAATAATAAAAAATTAATTATTGTAATAAATATAACAACAAATATAATTGAGTTAAAGGTTAAAGAACTAATAATATTTGATAAGTATGAAATTAAAGCGATAATTAATGTTATTTCACCAGGCTGGGTAAATGATATTATTGGTAAACTTTTTTTAGAAATATATCCAAAGCTTATAAGAGTAAATGTAATCGAAAGATACTTTACAGTAACACTTAAAATAATAACAGAAAAAATTATATGATAAATCGATGGAAAGTAAAAAATATTTATTAAAAAACCGAATGTAATGTAAAAGAAAATTGAAAAAATTTCTTTAAAAGGATAAATAATTTCCGAAATTGTCTCCCTTGCTTTAGTTATACCAATAATCATACCCAGAATAAAAATCAATGTGTAGGGATTTACACCGATTAAAATTCCTCCAATAGCTATCAAACCTATCAAGATAAAAACAAAAGCCAATAATAAGTCCCTTGAGAGATAAATTTTGTTAATAAATTTAGGTATCAAATATCCTCCTATAATTATTAAGGAACCAGTAAATGCTGTTAATAAAAAAATCTGGAATAAAAATTCAAACCTATTTAATTCATGTGAAGGGAAAATAACGTTAAATAACGAAAGAAAAAATATGGCTGTTAAATTTTCCAAAAATATTATTCCTTGGATAATCGTTATCAAAGACCTTGTTTTAAACCTATAGCTAAAAATGCTGAAAAATATACTTTGACTTGAAATCGTTATCGAAAAAGAAAGAAAAAATGAATCCACCGAACTTAATTTAAGTAAAATTAAACCGAAGTAATATAATATAGACGTCATAAAGAAAATTTCAATTGTGGTTACAATGAAAATTAAAAAAGCGAAATCACGGATCTTTAATAGAGGAAAGTCAAGCACTGAACTTAATATTACAAAGAAAATACTTAGGTAAAGAAAAAGTATAATATTCCTGAATTTCCCATAATGTTTAATCCAAAAGTATTGGGACTGATCAGGATTCCAGATAATAATAACAAAATAGAAATTGGGAAATTAAACCTTTTTGATAATAAAATAACAGAACTTCCTATCACTAACATTATGAAAAAATCAACCAAGATTTGAATTGGCTGAATTTCCGTAACCACTTTAATAAATATTAAATACTTTTGTTTAATTTATTATATGATAATTTAGCCCCGGTGGCTTAGCCTGGTAGAGCATCCGCCTTGTAAGCGGAAGGTCGAGGGTTCAAATCCCTCCCGGGGCTTTTATCCTCTTGACTCTTATGAAGAGATTTGAAAGCCATAATTCTTACCATAAACATTTGCCTTAAGAATAAAGTATTCTTGTGATTCTAAGATAATTATGCGGGGGGTGGGATTTGAACCCACGCAGCGCTTAGCGCACAAGCGCCTCAGGCTTGCCCCTTTGACCTGGCTCG
>Ga0213453_1067_pt1 | contig 4517 bp, 8 predicted proteins | sample GBSsursediment_FD_149816 | JGI IMG/M metagenome (GOLD analysis project Ga0213453, IMG submission 149816) | Unclassified Geoarchaeota GBS-NAG1 | reverse complement strand
GAAGGTGTTCGTAGAATAAGGAATTTGGATCCATTCAATTTTATCATAAGCGATTCTATTTTTTATGAACTTTTTCCAAGCTGTATTGACTATCCAAGGATGGAGATATGGGGATAGAAAATCTACGTTCTCATCGCTAATAAATTTCTATTTCAAGAACTTATAAGATTAAACTGAACAAAATTATGGTTTTGAATTTAATATTAGTTTTTTCGAAATCTATTAAAATTAAGTTTAACAATCTATTTATAACAATATAAATAATAATCAATCCCGCCATGATGTAATCCTAAATTAATAATTTTAAAACCATGAGAATTTAGTTTTTCAAGTATTTTTGAAAGATTAGGTGACCAAACTTCAATAATAATTCTCCTTGTTATACTTAATGCATTATCAGATAGCACATATACTTCTGCACCCTCCACATCAACTTTCAACAAATCTATTCTATTAATTTTATATTTTTCTATAATTCTATCTAAAGTTGTTGTTTCTACTGTTATGATACGTTCATGAATGTTTGGAAAATCGTACATTTTTTTTTAAAAGCCGTAGCGGTACAAGGGCTAAAATTATTATAGGATAATTTTATCTTGCATTCTTTGTTGTAAATTGCTTTATCCTCAATTAAAACGTTATTTAATTTGTTAAATTTAATGTTGTTTTTCAAAAGGATTAAATTTTCAGGTAGCGGTTCTATAGCTATCACCTTACCGTTCTCTCCAACTATTTTCGCACATCTTACAGTATAGCTACCAATATATGCTCCTACATCTACAACAATGTCACCCTTTCTTAGTTCTTTTATATATTGCATGGCATCCCTTTCCAAATCAAGAAATACAAGAAACTCGTCCGATGCATATGTTCTAAATATAAAATTTAGTTTAAACCAATCAATAAAAGTAATTGCAATTAATTTGACCGACATAATTTTTAATATAAAATTTAAAGATAATGGTAATTTATTTAAAAATTTCCACATCATATTCTTAGAAAAAATTCTTAATACTATTATTAACAATAAATATGTATAATAAATTAATAAAGCAATATTAATTTTAATTAGATCATTAAAATTATTAGTAAAAATAATAGATATCTGCGGAAATTTATATCTACTAATATTTCTAATGTATAACATTTTAAATTGATTTTAAAATGTTTTTAAAAATTTTGCTCTATGATAAATAGTATGTTCTTTAGAAGCTCTTAAATATGCTTTATTTGCTATTTTAATCCTTTCATTTTCATTATTTAAATAGTAATTCAGGCTTTCAATTGTCTCTTCTGGGCTATCAACCATAATTATTTCATCTTTTGGTTTATAACAAAGCTCCATTTTTTCAACGTGATCTGAAATTATAAAAGCACCTGAGCCTGGTGTTTCAAAATCTCTATAATTAAAAGTACCGGCTCTTTTTCTGTTTACATCTACGTGGATGTTTATTACAATTTTTGCTCTATTGAATAATTCATTTAACTTAAACCAAGGTACAGGAGGCAAAATTGTTGCTTCGCTGAGCTCCTTATTAGATAGATTCCAACCTACTAAAGTAACTCTTTTCTTAAACTTTTTTATTGCAGGTATTATAATATTTTTAAATCCTATGCTTCTTCCCTTTGATGTTCCAACGAAAAGAATGTCTATATCTCTTTTAATTTTCATATGATAAAAGAATCTCGGATCATATGCCAAAGGTAAAAATTCAATTTTCGTTATGCCTCTTTCTTTATAATCTTTAATAGAACCAAACGATTGGGTTAAAACAAAATCAGCTTCGCTAGCACCTTCAAACCATTCATCACTGAAGAATCTAGGATCATCTACACTCCAAAATATCAAATTTGAATATTTTTTTATTTCTTTGAAAACTTCTTTTAAAGGATAAATATTAATCGCAAGAACAAAATCAGGTTTAAACTTCTTAATAATTCTATTTATTCCTTTTTTATATAGAAAATAATTTAATTTTTTAAGTTTTCTAATGTAAAATATAAATCTTGATAATTTTAATAAATTTGCTTCTATTAAGCTATAACTAATTCCGTATGAGTTTAAGTATGCAGAATCTTCTAAACCTGTCATACTTGCTTTTATATCTAAGCTTTTAAAAGCATTCAATAAAGCATATGGAAAATGAATTGCATGATTGCCACTTAAAGGCATATTTGAATCACGTGTAAGAATTAATAAATTGCTTTTCATTTATTTTCAATCAGTAGCTTATACAACCCTAGCAGTTTTGATGCAACGTGTTTTGGTGAATAATTATCAATAATATATTTAATTGCATTTCTACTCATATTTTTTAATTTATTATTATCTTGTAATAATTCAATTATTTTTTTGCAAAATTTCCCGCGTTATATTGTTTTACAGAATAACCATTGAACCCATCGATTATATAATCCTCTAATAGCGGATGATACGTTGATATGACAGGAACACCTGCAGACATTGCTTCAAGAATACTCATACCAGAGGGGCGTTTAAATCTAAAGGACTTATAAAAATATCAACATTAGGTAATACTTCTCTTTTTAAAATTTCATTCTCAATTGTTCCAATGTAAATGACGTTATTAAATTTAAATGGCGGTTTACTTTTGGATATGAAAAGCAATTTAGATTTAGGTATTTCTTTATTTATTAATTCAAATGCTTTTAACGCAATATCTCCGCCTTTTGGATAATAATCATATCCTACGAATAGGATTGTTGGTTCTTCGTTGTTAATTTCTTTGTTGCGTTTAATGACTGGTATTGGAGGCGGTACATAATTTATTGTACTCTCAAACCCCAATTTTCTTAATAGATATATGCTTGAAGGTTTCCATGCAACGAGTAAGTTACGCTGATCTTTAAATATATTTCTAAAATAATTATACAAACTCATTAATTTTGGTATAGGAATTCCTCCATAAAAATGAAAAAATTCGATCGGAGAAATATCCACTTCGTATAAAGTAGGTTTATTATACTTTATCAGCTTTCCTACATGCTGAACTATTGCATGAACAATTTCAATATTATTATCTGTTATTATCTCTCTACCTCCGTATCCGCTATAAAATAAAATTGGCAGACTCGGAGAAATTTTTTCCAGTATCATTTTAGACAATCTAACGCCTATCAGAAAAGAAAAGCTGATTTCGAACTTTTTGACATTTAGATGATATCTTACTTCAGTAGGTCTATATAAAATTCTTAATTTTCGAACTGACGCAAGACCATGTTTCCAATTTAAGGGAGGACCTGGAAAGTAAATATTTAGCATAATCTTAGATTAGTTATATATTGCTAATCTGTATAACTTCTCCATTTCTATCGATATTCTTATCGGATCAAACTTTTCCTCAACAAATTTTCTTGATCTAAAACCCAATAATTTTCTCTCTTTATCATTCTCTATCAAAAAACATAACGCTTCATAAAATGCTTTTTCATCGTTTGCATTACAAAAAATTGAGAATGGCGATATTTCTCTTAAAGGCAATAGGTCACTCACAATTGCAGGTATTCCTAAACTGTTTGCTTCAATTAACGACATACTGTATGTATCTGCACGCGTAGGCAAAAAGAATATATCCGTTTCTTTATATAATTCGAGTGTATTAATAAAATAATCTATTATCTTAACATTATTAAATTTATTAAAATAACTTTTATAGCGATATGGTATTTTATTACTTTTAATAATTATTTTTATATTTTTATATTTCAAAATTAAATTTTTAAATACACTTGATGCAATAATTCCTCCTTTACGATAAAAGTCATCACCCAAAAAGAGAATGGTTACATGATCTTTATTTAGTTCTTTGTGGATAAATTGTAAAGGTGCTGGTGGCGGTATTACTTGTATTTTATCATAATCTAAATCTGGATAATATTTTAAAAGAAGTGTTTTAGCCCATTTAGTCCATGCAATTATCGCCGCGCTTCTTTTTAAGATTTCTTTTTCCATTCTAAATGTAAATCTTAACTTTTTATAATCGATATTGTACCAATGCTTTAAAATGTATATCGTAGGTCCACTTCTTTCATAAATAGTTGGTTGTTATAAAAGTGGAAACTGGAATCCATTGAATGTACCAAATCGTATCCTTCTGCTCTTATGTATGTTCCAAATCCCATTGTAATGAGTGTTGAACAATCTGGAAAAATCAAATCCAAACTCCTTCTTGTCAAACCATAGAATATTTTAGGATTAATTATTCCTTTACCACAAGTTGGTAATTTTTCAATGTAAAGCGGATAATATTTCACATTTCTCGGTTTGTATTTAAAACGTAATATTTGTGCTGCAGGTGCACCGCTATGAGGTGAAAGAGGCATTTCGATCAAAACTTTCATTTCAATGATAATTCATCCCATATCTTACTGACATCAACTGTTCATATTATTTCTTTAACGTATTTTTAGAAGTAGCTCAGTATGGTTTCCTCAAGAACTTCATGTCGCATATAAGTATATTACAGTATACCCTAATCTTCAATAACTCATGTAAA
>Ga0213453_1061_pt1 | contig 5380 bp, 6 predicted proteins | sample GBSsursediment_FD_149816 | JGI IMG/M metagenome (GOLD analysis project Ga0213453, IMG submission 149816) | Unclassified Geoarchaeota GBS-NAG1 | reverse complement strand
TTAAATTTTTATAAAAATTTATCATATGTTTCCTGGTAAGCATTTAACCATTCTTTTATAGTATTTTCAATGGAAAACCTTTCTATAGCAAATTTTCTGTTATTTTTTTCCATTCTTTTTGTTATATAACCTACGGTTAATAATTCAAATATTTCCTTCTTATTAGGCTCTGTATATTTAAATAAATCTGTTTCTATAGGTGGTGGTATTATTTTAATTAATTTATTTTTAAAATCGATAAAATTGAAATTATTCTTAAGAATGTTAAAAGTTTTAAAAGAATCAAAAATTAATGTATTTGCTTTAACTATACATTCAATCTTATATTTATTAATAATTCTTTTAAACAATTTAATTATTTTTTGCACTGAATTATTAACGCTATAATTTATAATTGGGTTTTTCCATTCTGCTTTCCATAGGTATTCATCAACAAATTCCACATTTGGATATTTGTATTGGTCCAATAATGAATAGCTTAGAATAACTTACATAAAGGATTCACTCGAGATGAAACTGTAAATAAAAACATATGGTGAAGAATATCCACTTTATCAATCAATTTTGAATCAATTAAATATATTTAAAGAAAAACAAAGAAATATTTACAAAATCTCTTTTTGTTATTCCTGTTTCAATGACAACTGCATTGTTTATATCTCCTCTTAATTTCCCTGTAATTGCTATGATTTTGAAATAATTAGAAATGCCTTTTATTATATTATAAGCCCAAGCGTATTCACCACCGTAATTAGGATCTAACAATAAATTTGCCGGCGCATAAAAATTTTTAATGACATTTTTCATTTAAACGAGATTTTAAAACTTTTTATATATTCCAAAAACAAAAGATATTAAGTTTCCAGCATAAGGTATTTCTTTTAAGGAACTCTCCAAGAAGTTTATTTCTGAATCTTTAAAAATCTTTAATTTCTTTGTAATTAGTATATATATTGTAAACGATATTAAAATACAACTAAATAACAAAATATAGAATTGTGCTATAGTAATTATAATATTACTTAGCATTATCCATATAACATATGAAGGTACCACTGATATTAATGCAATAATAATTATTTTTATTACTTCATTAAATTTAATTTCTACATTTAATTGTTTTCTTACGAATCTTAAATAGAGTATATACGAAGGCCATCCTGCTATTAATGCTGAGATCAATGCTCCATATATTGAGAATAAGGGTATTAATACAGCATTTGAGATGGTTGCGCTTATTGCATAAATTATGGAATATTTGAAAGTTTTTTTAGTATATCCTTGAGACATAACCAAATTCACTAATACTAAACCCCCTGCACAATATGATAACCAATAAGCTCCGATCAGACTCAAATAAAGCCAACCATCGCTATAATAAGGACCGAAGAAAGCTACTATCAATTCCTTTGAGAAGAAGATTGTGAAAAAAGAAATAGGTGCTACAAAGAAGCTTATTATTCTAATTGTGAAATTCAAAGCTATGTTTAAATCTTCAGCCTTATTTAATTTTGAATAATTGATGAACATCAAGCTACCTATTGGGTATAAGAAAACATCTATGATTGGGTTAAATCTTTGCGCAACTGAGTAGTTTCCCAATTCTGCTGAGCTAGCATATCTTGAAATGAAGATTTCATAAATCCTTACTGAAGGTATTGTAACATAAGCAGATGCAGCAATAGGGAAGCCAAATTTCAGCATTTCCTTTACTTTATTGAAATCTATTCTATAATGTCTTAGGTATTTGAATAATATTATGAGTCCTGGTATTGAAGGAATAAGGGGCATGAGTATGAAATAAACAAATACGAGACCAAGAAATTGAAAACCTAAATATAAAGCCAAAGGGGCTAAAATTGATTGAACTAGAGAATATAATATTGTCATAAAACTAAAGACCCAAGTCTTATCAAGTATTAAAGTTATATTTTGCAAACTGCTAAAAAAGAAATTAAGGATTAGATATATTGCTAAAAAATGAATGAAAGGAATTATTTCCGGTTTAGAGTATAGATATATAACCAGAAATTGTCCTAAGAAATATGTGAACGCCGAGTATATTATCCAAAGAATTAAGTTGAAGCTAATATATGACCAGACATAACTTGAAATTTCCTGAAAATTTTTTTCTTTAAACAATTTTGCACATTTGTTAATGAGGCCATATGCCATTCCTAAGTCTCCTAATAGCACTGTGAATTGGGGTATAAGCAACAAAACGAAAAGCCATCCTAGAGGTTCTGAACTTCCATAAATCCTCGCTAACATTCTTGCAATGATAATTGAGCCAAAAATATTTAGTAATAGAGAAATTACTCTTCCTGCGAAGATGTAAGTTACACCTTTTGTATATGATTTACCTGTTTCTAAAACTTCCATTTCTCCGTAGTAGATTGAATAGTACTATTTAAGCTGAATCAGTCCTAAAAACCATGATATGTTATTCTGTTGAGCATTTCTCATAGTTTTCTATCTCTATTTATCATTCTTTTTAATTCTATTTTTCTTTTAACGTATTTATTTAACTTTTCTTCGATCACTTCGATACCCCAATATATTATATTCATAAAGATGCATTTAAAAGAATCACTAATTTTCGAAAAAATTCCAAGTGATTTAAGAAAAATTTAATTTTGTCTTTTAATTATTTATCAAAATTTATTTTTGCATAATTTCTAAACTATTTTTAAAAAAGCTCAAATATTTCCTAGCTACATTGTTCCAATCATGATTTAGAGCAATTTCTCTAGCTTTTTTAGAATATTTCTCATAAACTTCTTTGTTTATTAAAAGTTCAATTATATTTTCAGCCATATCCTTAAGATCGAATTTCTTTATTATTATTCCTCCCTCGCTGACTACTTCAGGTATGCTAGCAATGTTGAAAGCTACTACTGGCTTGCCACTAGCCATCGCCTCTAAGAATACCAATCCAAAACCTTCTATCATGGAGCATGAAACAAAGATATCACATGAAGAGTAATAGTACGGTAAATCTTCATCATTCACAAATCCTTCAAAGAAGACTTTATTTGTTAAACCCATTTCTTTAACAATTCTAATCAAATTATCCTTTTCAGGTCCATCTCCAACGATTACTAACGAAGCATCGATTCTTTTTTGAACATAATTGAATACTTTTATTAGCTTATCTACATTTTTCGTCTTACCTAAAGCACCTACAAAGAGAATCACATATTGCGATTTGAATTTATCCCTGAATATAGGTTTGTTATTAGGATTAAATTTATTTGTATCAACTCCTTCATGTATGACCTCTATTTTCTCGCTAGATATTTTGAAGGTTTCGATTATTTGTTTTTTTGTAAAATAACTTGGAGCAATGATGTAGTCTAGTTTAGTCGTTTTTGAATAAAGATTTGCAAAAGGTATTACGAATATGTCTTTAATGTTTTTAATATAATCGACATGATGGGCTAAGCCTATTTTAAGCTTTGTATTAGATAAGAAAGAAAAAGGCGATTGATTATTTAGCAATAAAACATCGCTATCTAGTTCTAATGTTTTCAATATTGAAGATAAAGAAAAGCTAAGATAATTTAGCTCAGCGATACTTGCAATCTTTCCAAGATATAAGGTTGCATCTTTAACTCTGAATATTTCAACGCCATCTTTTATATCATAGCTATTTCCTCCATTCCAGAAGGTAGTTACAACTCTTACTTTGCAATTATTAAGAGCTAAATATTTTGAAATGTTCTCAATATGCCTTTCTATACCTGTATAGACTCCTCTTTTAGGATATGGATAAACAGGAGTTGTGATCGTGATTTTTAACATCTTTAAAGCTTTATAAATATAATTTGAAGATGAAGTGTTTTAACTTTATGTTTTTAATAGATAAGCCTGTTTAACCTTTGATAAGATGAGTTCCTGTGAGTTCATATAGCCATAATTAAATTCAATCTTTTTTAAATCATTAATAACCTTCGGCACATTAAAGGATACATATGCGTATGTTTAAATCTTCTCAGTAATTTTTCATGGTAAAACTGTAGAATCATTCACCAACAATTCCTTAAGTTTTAGGTTTATTTTACTTCTCATACTGCTTTAATTTTGAGCATATTTATGACCCTAGTCTCTTGATTATTTTTTTGCTATTTTTTAAAATTTTAATTTTTATCATATAAATAAAAATAAGCGTCTTCAGGTAAAGTAGATGATAATCTTTTAATGATTTTTCTAGTTATATAGTAGAAAGGCGTAGCTCATAAAATAGCAAAGTTACTCTTTAATAAAGGACATTTGTAAATATCTAATTCAAGACCGATCTTCTTTAATTCATAACCATATTTTATACCATCTCTTAAACCTAAAATAAAAGGTTTAAGATTCGAAATAGATCTTTCTAGAATTCTAATCATTCTAGTTAAAATTGTCATTACCATTTTGATATTGCTAACAATTAGAGAAGCGCAATATCCTTTTATCCAATGATAAGTAGCATGTTTTCTAACAACTCGAAATGTATCTCTCCACAAATGTCTCGCTGTAATATAAGGGATGCATTTTGAGGTTTATCCTATTCCACAATTTTATTCCTAAAATACTATCGTCAAAATAAAGAAACATAGCCCAAATAAAGGGATAATCACCTAATTTCTTCAGTACATCAATACGATAAATAGAATAGAAGCCTTCGCTGTAGGTAATGAAATGCTCCTCATTTAATAGTTTAATCTTTTCATTTCTTAATATTATGTTTGAAAACATGAACTCATCGAGAAGAGCTCCTGCAGAATATACCGAATCTTTGCCTAACCAAAGTATTATGCCTTGCAGCGCTCCGCAATGAAGATCTTTTTCCATAGCTTTTACCATTCTAGTTAAACTATCTGGATATACTATTGTATCATTGTTGAGCAAGACCAAATATTTCGCTCTAGGATCTCTTGCTAAATATCCTACATTATTACCACCTGTAAATCCTAGGTTACGCTTGTTCCTTATAATTTTAGCATTAAGACCTATTTCTTTCAGATAAGATACTATCTCTTCAAAGCTACCATCAGTTGAAGCATTATCAATAACAATTAACCCATAATTTTTATAATGCAATTTTTTTATGCTTAACAAAGATAACTTTACAATATTCATGATTTTAGAACTGTTATAATTAACCCATATTATGGATACCAAAGGATAATCGCTTGTAGTTCCTTCTTTAAGGTTTAATTCTTCACTCATTTTTCTACCAAAATTGTCCTTTAGTTATTATGCTTATCTTTATTTTCCTAACCATTATCTAACCAGTAAATAATCTATAGAGCATTTTAGGGCTTTGCTTGTAATTTACTCTAAAAAGCATCACTGTTGCGCTATTGGTCCTTCTAACTGCTTCTCTGTGTAGTAG
>Ga0213453_1055_pt1 | contig 6755 bp, 5 predicted proteins | sample GBSsursediment_FD_149816 | JGI IMG/M metagenome (GOLD analysis project Ga0213453, IMG submission 149816) | Unclassified Geoarchaeota GBS-NAG1 | reverse complement strand
AGGAGAATTCTTTAATATGTTATATGATTCTAAGGCATTAACTATACCTGCACCTACAATGTTAGGATCATCTTGACCGTTTAAAGTTGTTGTTTTCGTTGCACCATTAATTAAAGCAGCCTTTATAGCTGCAGGTGTAGCACCTGGAAAGGCAGATAACAACAAAGCAACAATTCCTGTAACTACTGGGGCAGACATTGAAGTGCCAGATAAAGTTTTATACATTGTACCGACATTTATTGTAGCTTCTGGAGGTGGATTAAATGCATCCCATGATTCATATATTGAAGGATATTCAAAACCTCCGTTTGCTGCCATTATTCCAAATCCTGGCGCAAGGACATCAGGTTTAACTCTACCTGCACTTAAAGGACCTTTGGTAGGTATTATATCAGCCCCATTTTGGAAGAAGGAATTTGAAGGATAAGTTGGACCTCTGCTTGACCAATAAACGACTTTTTGACCAAAACCTGCAGTTATAAAGTTCTCGGGATAAGTAACACCGACTGTAATAACGCTTTCATGTTGTGCAGGCCATCCTGAAGAAACTAACTGTGGTCCATAGTTTCCTGCAGAATTTACCCATACCATACCATTTTGTATAGCCCAAGCCACTGCCAAGTATAATATACCTTGAGTAAATGCATCAAAACCTATAAAGCCCCAGCTTGCATTCATTACATCAACCCCTACTTTAACAGCTTGGACTATACTTATTACAATATGATAAACTGTAGCAGGCTCACCTGTTACCACGGGATCTGAAAAGATTTTGAATATTGCTAGATAAGCATCAGGAGCCATTCCTGTAGAGAAGCCTCTGGAAATGTAAGCCCTTTTATAATAAAAGTCAGTCCTATCTAAATACCATCCAAGTCCTTCACCAATACCTGAAGCAGCTGCTATCGAAGCAACATGCGTACCGTGTGCAGAATATAAATTTGGTCTTGTTTGGTATGCATCTTCGCCAGAGAATGGGCTAAAGGAGAATATTATTTTACTTCTTCCATCTGGGAAGAAAAAGTCTGGATGTCTTGGATTAATTCCTGTATCCATTATTCCTATTATTACTCCCTTTCCAGTTATTCCCATTTTCCAAAGTTCAGTTACCTTTGTTTCTATTGCAACATCCATCAATGTAGCAAAGTTTGGATTACCGTAAGGTATTTGTTCTAATTTTAATAATTTGGCTTCTTCTTCAGGTTTTAAGTATTGTAACATTTTATCAGCATCAAGTTCTTTATTATAAGCTATCCATCTTATATAAGGCAATTTACCAAGTTTTTCTATTTCATTCAAATCTGCAGGTAATGATACACCTAAGAATGGCAAGTATTTGATAACTTCGGTCGCAAAGGGTAAAAGTTTTGAACCTGGTGGTAAATTAATCAATAGGTTGTATTGATAGTTCCAATCGTAATATATAATTACTTGAACTTCACTGGCTCCGGATTTAATTTTTTCTATAATTCTTGGATCTACTTTTTGATCTTTTGGAATCGAAGAAAGGTATGGCAAGCTAATATTATTTGGCATTGCATAAGGCCATGGTTTAGCTTGCTTTTCACTTGTAGTTGTTTCTGAAGCAATAACCGGTGTTAATATTTGTAATAGTAGTATTGATATAACTACTACTGCTAGACTTACCAATAACCTATTATTAGGTTTGCCCATTTTGTTAAGTTTAATTTCATAACAGTATTTTTAAATGTTTAAAAAAAGGTAGAGTTCGGTCTTAATTGAAGTCTATTCTAAACTAGAGTTTTAAGAATGATAATAAACTAAATCCTAGCGGAAAGTTACTTTTTCTTTTTTAAACTAAAGCTTTTAAATAAAGATTCAATGATATCTGCGGTTAATTTAGCCAAAGGTTCTATTATCTGTAAAATATAATCTCCTATACTTGTTAATCTGTATTTATTACCTTCTTTTACTATAACACCTGCTTGAATTAATTTTTTTAACGATTCATCCAAAATCTTAGGATTCATTTTTAAAGAAAACATAAGCTCGCTCCATGTTTTAGGCCCGGTGCTAAGCTCCTTAATAATTTTTAACCTATTTTCACTTGAAACAGCTTGAAAAACTTCAGCAACTTCTTTTAATTCATCTCCCATTTATAAAAAATGTAGGAAATTTTATTTATTTCTATTAGCTAAATAATATGCCAGTTCTATTAAAAACCTTTTAGCATCACTTTCTTTAAGATTCTTTATCGATTCTATTGCTTTATTGGTATAATAACTTATGTATTCTTTTGAAGCTTTTATCGCTCCTGTTTCTTCAAATATTTTTTTTATTTCTACGATATCATCACTCCCTATAATGTCTTTTCTTAAGATTTCATTTAGCTTTTTCTTATATTCGGATTTTCCGAATGTATTAACATAGCATACCATAAAGGTTTTTCTTTTTTTAAGAATATCGCTAACAGATTTACCTGTTACTTTTTCTTCGCCTAAGCTACTTATAAAATCATCTTCAATTTGAAAAGCTATTCCTAGATATTTACCATAGTTTCCCAACATTTCTATTTCATCATCCTTTGCAAAACCTAAGATTGCCCCCCCTTTCATTGCTATTTCAAAGGCACGTGCAGTTTTTAATTCTATCATTTTTAAATATTCATCCAATTTAACATCATCTTTATTTAAGAATTCAATATCCAAATATTCTCCTTCCGTAATATCCAAAACACCTTCGCATGTTATTTTCAAAAGTTTAATAGCTAAATTTGCAGGGAAATTTTTCTCATTGACCAACCTTTCTATCATTTGAAAACTTTTAATTATTAAAAAATCCCCAGCCAATATTGCTATAGGGATACCATATTTTACATGAGTTGTTAAAACGTTCCTTCTAATAATATCCTCGTCTATTATATCGTCATGAATTAAGCTAGCTACATGACCTGTTTCGGCTCCTACACATGCGAAAAGTGCTAATTTTTCATCTCCGCCAACTGCTTTACATGCTAAAATTACCAATGAAGGTCTTATCATTTTTCCTCCAGCTTTTATTAAATGCTTGGCTGCTTCGTATAATTTATTATCTTTATTGCCTATATGTTCAAGAACATTCTTTAATATAATATCTCTATGATATTCGAGTAAAGAGATTAAATCCTTTGAAACTTTGTGAGTTTCTACATACTCTGCCATTTCAACAAATAAAATATAAAAAAACGTATAAAAATGAAACCGTAATTACCATGAATTAAAGCCTCGACCTTTAGGGCTGGGAGAAAGTCAGCTTTCTCTTCTTAAATAAGAAATGGTTTTTCTTATTAATAATGCCAGCAATATCAAAATTATTATTCCTCCTATTATGATATAAACAAGATATTTTTTCAAATATTCTTCTGGTATGTATTCAGTTATTATTCCTCTTTGTGAAGGAGGAATAATTTCAATTATTTTCTCATTTATATTATTTGGATTTTCCAGTTCAATTAATCCATATATTGATTTTAACGTATTAGATTTAATTTTTAAAATTTCTCCAGAAGTTTTAGGCATCTTAAAAGTTATTGTAATGTTTAAAGATTGGGAAGGAGCTAAAACGTAATAAGTATCATTTATAAGTTTGGAACCTATGTATACTTTTAAATCAAATTTTATAACTGTATGGTTTGAATAAGATTTGAAAAATAAATTCAATTTTATTTCCTTTCCTTCTTCCTCAATAATTTTCGTAGAATTAAAATTAAGATAACCTTTTATTTCTATGTTATCTTCAAAAATTTTCTCCATTAATGCCCCATAATATTCAGTATAAGCTAATGCATATGCTTCTATTTTTCTCGAGTCAGAAATTTTTGAAGTAACAGTTTCATTTAATTCAAAATAAGATTTACCTTCGGAGTTAATTTGAGTCTCAAATATTCCTAAAACTTTACCAATGTTTATTTTGGCTTTTTTAGGATATAAAATAATATAGTTACTTATTGCTTCATTATTTCCTACTTTTATTTTAACACTTAAAACTTTATATTGTAAAGGATTATACAAAGCTTTATTGGTTGGAAAAACTAAGGTAACATTTTTATTGGAAATTGTACTTTTAACAACGGCTAAAGGTGTAATCAAATAACCTTTTTGTCCTTCCTTTGAGATACCAAAAATTAAATATAATAAATAAAGTCTACTTTCGTAAGGATTAAATGAACTAATTTCACCTAAATCTGAAAAATTAACTGATACTTTTGAAGAAATATCGAAAACGTAAAGTTCCAAATCGATCATATTTATAAAAGCTATGTTCGTTGAATTATTAAGAATTACAAAATTAATAGGTACAAAGCCAAGTGTAGTGATATCCTTTACTTTAGGTCCTTCGTCTGTTAAATTAATTAGGCTTCTAAATATTCCTATTGAAGAAACCCCTATAGAATTGATAACTTTAAAATATCTTGTTGAAATATCCTCAGGTAAAGTAGGGTCGATAAATAATAAATAAGATCCTTTCCATAAAGATCCTTCAGTTTTATAATCTGAACTAAAGGAGAAATTACCCTTAAAACCAAAATTACTGGAAGATTCTACAAATGCAGAATTAAATTTAAAGTTGTATACTATAAAACTAGTTTCGTTTATTCCTATATTATACTTTGAAATGCTTATCACTATTATTTTCCATTCTCCATACTTCCCGTTTATAAAATCTAATTTGAAATCTGAAGAACCAAATGCAACATAATCTAAAGGAGATGATATAGTTTTATTAGTTAAAGAAAGAAAATCTTTAGTTCTGTTCAAAGTTACTTTAGAAAATGAAGAAGTAATTATTCTATTGCCCTCAGGATTTTTAATAATATAAATAAAAGAGGAAGGCTGTTCAACAATTTTAAAATCTAAATTTACAGAAAATAATGTTAAGGTTTCTCCTTCAATAAAAATCCTCTCTTCAATTAATGCAGGTTTAAATTCGATTTCTTTTTCTTTCATATCTGCTTTTAGAAGAAATGAAGAATAAGTTGAAACGAAATATATACTTTGAAATGAAATGAAATTTAAATAAAGAATTCCTGAAGCTAATTTCCCAAAGGGCATAGAAGAATATAGATACTTAGCTTCTCCCTTTTCATAACTAAGCCAATCTTTAAATGAGTAAGCAGATCCTCCGAACATGCCTCTTGTTAAATTATAATACTTTGGATAAACGATCATTAAATAAAAATCATCCCATTTGCTTGAATCATAACTTATAGGTAATTCAACATTGTGAATGACCTTACGGAAATCATCTGTAAGATACATTTCATGTTTATTTGATTTTATAAAGTTTGTTATCGCAAATTGTTTTATGTAATTAAAACTTATAACAGCTGGTCCTCCTAAACTTAGAATAAAAACTCTAATTCGTAATTGATATTCACCTGTATACACAGTAATATTTCGACTAACCTTTACATATGAAGGTAGTAATCCTTCATATCTCCTAGTATCATTATCCTTTATAAAAGAAACTTCAACGTATCCAACAGGTATATTAGTTTTTATTTCATAAGTGATATTTACGGATGCAAACCTTATTTCAGGTCTAGGTACTTTTGGAAAGAAATTAACATAAAATTCTATTATTGGATTAATGGGTAAAACAGTAAAAGAAGGTATATTTATATCTATTCTGTTACCGCTAAAACTTAAATATTGTACTCCTCTTATTATAGATATCTCATTATCAGAATATCTTGCAATATCTACTCCTAATCCATAGGAAACAAATACACTTGTTTCACCTTCATATGGTCCTAATCCTAAGGGAAGATCATAAATATCAAAGGAAAATAAACCTTTAAGATTAACAAAAATAAATACGATAAATAAAAAACAAAAAGGATTTTTTATTCATACCTTAGAGCTATTATAGGTTCAACTTTAGAAGCTCTTCTTGCAGGTATATAGCTGAAGGCTAAAGTAGCAAATAAAACTATCAAATTCCAAATTATCAAGTTTTGTAACACTATCTTAGGAGAAGCTTTAATATAAATTACTCCACCTAAGTTTATAGCTGATTGAAGTAAATTGGATTTATCTATTACAAAAACAGAAATAAAACCTAAAATTGTTCCTAATATCATTCCTAATACAGCTATTATAAATGCTTCTACTAGGAATAAAGTGAGAATTTCGCTTGATTTAGCTCCTAAAGCTCTATTGGTACCAATTTCTTTTACTCTTTCTCTGACGGAAGTTAACATAGTATTCATAACTCCTACACCTGCTATAACAACTGAAATAATTATTAATGAAAGTAACAAAGAATTAAATAGCATTACTACATTTTCTACCGCCCTTGCATAGGCAGCGAAGGCTACAGCTCTAACTTTGCCTCCATATATATTGTCTTGTATTTCACTTTGTAATTCCAAGGCAAATTTGGGAGAATTAAATTGAACTAATATTAGGGAAATTTTATCCCTTAAGTCTGGAGGATTAACCATCATTCTTGATGTATCAAAATTCATAATTACACTGCTATCAACATCTACTCCAACAAGATTCATTCCGCTTAATTTTAATATCCCAATAACTTTAAGATCTCTTGTAATAGTTGTTATTACTTTTCCTTGTAAATCTTTAACTTCTGAACGTATTCTTATCATATCTCCAGCATGAACATTCAATCTCTTAGCCAAGCTATTGCCTAAAATAACTTCATCAGGATTTAAATCACCTTGGGTAAAACTCCTTCTTCTGCAACATAAAGTATTGGCCATACATAACGTATTTCATTAGTACTTGCACCAGCTA
>Ga0213453_1051_pt1 | contig 7569 bp, 8 predicted proteins | sample GBSsursediment_FD_149816 | JGI IMG/M metagenome (GOLD analysis project Ga0213453, IMG submission 149816) | Unclassified Geoarchaeota GBS-NAG1 | reverse complement strand
TTTCCCACTTTCAACTTTACCGACGGGTACTGTACCTACTCCTGTAATAGAATAAACAGCTTCAATAGGTATTCTTAATGGTTTGTCGACAGGTCTGGGAGGAATTATAAAATTCATCCAAAGCTTCTACCAAGGTCGGACCTGTATACCAAGGCATATTTTTACTTCTTTCTATTAAGTTATCTCCATACCATGCAGAAATTGGAACAACTCTAATTTTATCGATAGGATACCCTAGTTGCTTTAATAAATCTAGTATGCCTTTTTTAACTTCTTCATATCTTTCCTTACTATAGTTTACAGACGGATCGTCCATTTTATTTATTGCAACAACTAGTTGGTTAACACCCATCGTTCTTAAAAGGAATGCATGTTCCCTTGTTTGACCAGTAGCACCTATACCTGCTTCAAATTCTCCTTTCTTTGCAGACACAACTAATATAGCTGCGTCTGCTTGAGAAGCACCTGTAACCATGTTTTTAACAAAGTCTCTATGCCCAGGTGCATCTATAATTGTAAAGAAATACTTTTTTGTTTCGAATTTTAAGAAAGTTAAGTCTATAGTCATATCTCTTTCCCTTTCTTCCTTATAAGTATCGAGTATCCATGCATATTTTGCAAATTCCTTACCTCTTTTCTTTGCTTCTTCTTCTATATCTTTTAATTTCTTTGGATCTACGACTCCTAATTCATATAAAAGATGACCTGTTGTAGTGCTTTTACCATGATCTACATGCCCTGCTACTATTAAGTTAAGATGTGGTTTCTTTTCCGACATATGAACTGAGAAAAATATTATGTTTTTAGATTTATAAATATTTTTAGTTTTATCTTGAAGATAATGCTATCCTTTCTACTTCTTCCTTTTTCTTTATAGCATATGATTCAGGACTATTTTTAGCAGCCAAAATTATTTCATCAGCCAAACTTTCTTCTATAGGCTTTGGATTATTAAAAGAAGCTAAACGGGCTCCTTCGCAAATCCATCTTAAAGCTAAATCTACCCTTCTTTGCGGAGCTACATCAACAGCTACATGATATACAATTCCTCCTAACAATATTCTTGTTGTTGCTTCTCTTGGAGCAGCATTTTCAATTGCATTAACTAAAACTTGGATTGGATTTATTTTTGTCTTTAATTCAATTATGGTAAACGCTTTCCTAACAATATTTAATGCCTTTAATTTTTTACCTTGATTTCTTCCTTTTTTCATTAAGTGATTTGCCAATCTTTCATAAATAGGCATGTTTGATTTGCCAAATCTTTTATTAGCATAAATCCCACTTGTGGTAGGCGCATGAAGTGGAGTTAAATTAATGTATTTTATTAAACTAATGTCATTAATTTTTATATCTTTGACACTCCATTTACCAAATACCAAAATTTCTCTTTGAGCTAATACCATATTTATCTTTGGGGCTTTTGTTTTTTACCTTTTAATATCTCGCTTAATGCAACGCCATTAACCTTAACGACTTTCCATCTTACACCGGGCAAATCACCGTATGCTCTTCCTTGAGGACCACCTATACCTTCTACTATAACTTCATCATGTTCACTAATTATATTTAAAGCACCATCTTTAGGAACAAAAGCGGTTATTTGTTTTCCATTTTTTACAAGTTGTACTCTGACACACTTTCTTACAGCTGAATTGGGTTGTCTTGATTCTACACCTACTTTCTCAATTACAATACCTCTAGCTTGAGGAGCACCTTCTAAAGGATCATATTTTTCTTTTAATCTTAACATTCTCCTTTTATATTCTGGTTTGCTCCATCTAAATTTTTGTCTTTTTTTCCTTAATTTTCTAGCAGCAAATAAGCCTAAAGGTGATTTTTTACCCATGTTAAAGATAATATAAGTTAATATTTTTAAATTTTAAACAACAATGACATTGCTTATATCAAAATATCTATTTAACACCATCCTCGCCCTTACAACATTTTTACCTCTATAGCCTATTACTTTAGCTTTAATTTCAGGGTCAACATAAACTAATGCAACCTTATTTCCTTTAGGGCTTGTAATAATTTTTGCATCACGTATTTCAAAGGGAGAGAAGCAACTTTTTATTAATTCCACAGGTTCTTCATAATATGGTATAATTTCAGCATCCTTTTTAATTATCTTTTTTAACAATTGTATATTCTCTCCTTTTTTGCCAATAGCGAGACCTACATACTTTGGTTCGACTAAAAAAATGACTCGGTTAAAATTATCATCAATTATACAATCTTTAGCCTTAACAGAGGTCGTTAATTCAAAAATACTTAAAAACTCTAATTCAATATTTGAAAAATTTATCCCTTTTTTCATTTCCTAAGTTTTAAATAATTCAAGAATATTAGATTCTCCAGGTGAAATTATTGCTATTGAAGTAATTGGGAATTTTTTACCGCATAAGTTACCTAATTCCATGCTACTCCCATTAAATATATATACTTTCACATCAGCTAATTTAGCATAGTAAAGAATTTTAGAATAAATTTCTTTAGGAATTTTAGAAGCCAAAATTATTCCTAATACTTTTTTATGATATAATGCTTCCAATACTTCTTTATACCCATAATAATACTTACCTGTTTTTAGTAATAATTTTAATTCCTTTTCAAGGTCAAGCATGTTCTATACTCCCTATTAATTGAATATATTTTTCAATATCTAAATATACTTTTATTATCGATGTTCCTGTAGGAATGTATTGTCCACATATTATATTTTCAGCTATTCCTTTAAGATTCTCATTATCGCCCCTAGCAGCTGCTTCGAATAAATGTTTTGTTGTTATCTCAAAAGCAGCTTTTGCCAATGGACTACTTTTAATGCCTACTACACCATGCCTACCGATCTGTCTTATCCTTCCAGTCCTTGTCATCATATCTGCAAGAAGCATTATATGCTTAACATTAACATCTAAACCTTGTTCTTCAAGTAATTTCATCGATTCTTTAATTATAAGATTTCTTGCAGCTTCGATGCCTAATACGTTGAATACTTCGAAAATATCATTAGTATATACTCTCCGGCCATCCACTTCCTCAATATTCAAGATTTCCTTTAAGTTTGATCCTTCAGCTTCAATAATGTACTCTTCTTTACCGTCAGCTCCAATAACTCTTTTAACCATCGTTCTCCTTATTTTAGGCACTCCTTTTAAACGTATTTTCAGAATTTTTTCTCTTAATTTATAAAGCTGAGAAACATTTAACGGTTTCTTAGATTTTATAGTTATAGTATTTGCTTTTTTAGAAATACTTACATCTACACCTTTAACTTGCGAAATTGCCTTAGTTATAACATCAAAGGAAATGTTTCTCTCTTTCAGTATATTAAGATTTAAATAAAGCGTTATTGTAGATTCTATAATATCTGTATCATACTTGCTTATTAAATCACCAACAAATAATTCTTCTAATTTCTTAGCCACCTCATAAGCCTTTTCAAAACTTGAGCGATATGGTTCTTTTAAAGGAATGCGCATTATTGGCGTAGAAGGTTTCTTTCTTGCATCAAAGATCTCTATTAAACGTGGTAAACCTAGAGTAACGTTTAACTCTTTGACACCTACAAAGTGAAACGTACGCAAAGTCATTTGAGTACCAGGTTCTCCTATACTTTGAGCGGTGACAACTCCTATGTTTTCTCCAGGATGTACTTGGGCCTTTTTATAATTTTCGATTATTTTTTAATTATTTTCCTTAATTTTTTATTGCTTATTTTTTTATACTTACTTAAAGTTTCTTTGAGTTTTTCTATAACATATTCAGAAATTCCTTCATCCCTTAATTTTTTAATATAATACTTAGACAGTTTCATCTTCTTCCATAACCTCTTTTACTATATCTTCAACATCAACAGGGTCATGCCAAACACTCATAGCAGGATCTACTCCGTCCTCACCATAAATAAATTGAATTATATTTCCTTCTGTATCTTTAACTGTTCCATCATAATCTACATATACATCTAATAACGCATTAATAAGTCTTCTTTGCATGTAGCCACTTTGAGAAGTCCTAACAGCCGTATCAACAAGACCTTCCCTACCTGAAACAGCATGTATGAAAAATTCAATTGGGTTTAAGCCTATTTTATAATTGCTCTTTATAAAACCTTTAGCAAAAGCTCCGAGATCGCCTTTTTTAAAGTGTGGTAAAATTCTTCCTTCATATCCTCTATACATCCTTTTACCCCTTAAAGTTTGTTGACCAATACAGACAGACATATGAATTAAGTTTAACATTTTACCTCTTGCACCTGTTTTGGCTGTTATTAATACGGAGTTTTCCCTAGAGAAGAATTTTTCTGCGAACTTACCTGCTTCGTCTCTAGCTAAATTTAATTCATCGATTATTTTCTGTTCCAAAGTATCTTCCAATGTAGAACCAGGTTCTCTTTCCAGTTTTCCTTTTCTATACAATTCTATGTATTCATTGACTTTTTCAACATGCTTATTAATTATTTTTTCGATTTCTTCGTATACTTCTCTAGGCAAATCTTCTTCATCAAGACCTATTGTAAAACCGTAATGATCTAGGAAAAATATCAATGCCCATCCTAGTTTATTTAAGAAATCCTTGGTTTTTTCAGGACCATATTTTAAGTATATTTTATGTAATAACGTTCTAGCTTTTTGATCACCTATAGCATTGTGGTCTATTACTCCCTTTAATATCTTGCCTTTTTTAATAACTAGATTTTTATCTTCTTCATCGAAAACAGCCAAACATTTACCTTCATAATTTATTTCTGGCAAGAAAAATTCGAAAATTTCTCTGCCTGAATATTCATCTTTATCTAAAGCGCCTTTATATTCTGCATGAGCAAGTATACATGCTGTTAAAAACCTACTTAATTTTGTTTGCCTTCGAGTTAATAAATATGAAGCGGTAATGTAATCATGTAATGCACCTATAATCATTCCACCATATCTTGGGGTTAACATTTGTTTCTCAACCTTCATTATTACTTCTAATTCGCTCTTTGCTTCTTCATCTTGAGGAACAAATAAATTCATTTCATCACCGTCAAAGTCAGCATTATATGGTGGACATACCAAAGGATGAATTCTAAATGTTTTATAAGGAAGTGCTTTAACCCTATGAGCCATCATTGACATTCTGTGTAAAGATGGTTGTCTATTAAATAACACAAGGTCTCCATCCTTCAGATGGCGTTCTACAACATAACCTACAGTAAGTTGTTGTGCCAGTTGATATCTATCCTTTACGAAACGCAAATCTATTTGTCTACCTTCAGGTGTTATGACATAATTTGCACCCGGATAGTTATCTGGTCCATTTATTACATATGTTTGAAGTTCTTTCAAATTCCAACTTGTAACTTTTACAGGTATAGTTAACCTTTTGGCTACTTCATATGGTACACCTACTTCATCAATACTTATGTAAGGATCTGGTGAAATTACGGTTCTTGCAGAAAAGTCTACTCTTTTACCAGAAAGATTTCCTCTGAATCTACCTTCTTTTCCTTTTAACCTTTGCGCTAACGTTTTTAATGGTCTGCCTGATCTATGAATTGATGGAGAAACTCCTGCAATTTCATTATCAAAATAAGTAGCTACATGGAATTGTAAAAGATTCCAATGCTCATCTATTATCAATTGAGGCGAGGCAGAATCAATACTTTGTTTTAATTTTTCGTTTGTTCTTACAATATCGCCTAACTTATGGGTAAGATCATCTTCAGACCTTTCTCCTGTTTCTAAGGTAATAGATGGACGAATAATTATAGGAGGTACTGGTAAGGAAAATAATATGGTCGATTCTGGTCTTGAGTAAGGTGGATCAAAACCTAATAATCTAGCCTCATCATCACGAATTTTTCTTAATCTTTCGTATATATCAAAAGGTGTTAAAGGTCTGGGTATACGTTCTCTTTCTTCATAGAAATAGAAAGGTCTTTCGAATTTTATCTTGGGTTGTGAAACCTTACAATGAGGACAAATTTCATTTTGGGAGGAACGTTTTATTACTAGATTAATTACTAGATTTGCTAATAGAGTGAGATTTTTCTGTCTGAATTTATCTAAGAGTTTCTTGTATTTTTCAATTCTTACATCATCCAATAATATTCTATTACAGTTTGCACATGTTGCTTGTAATGAATTTAATATATGTTTAATAAATCCAATATGAATAACAGGTCTAGCTAAGTCTATTCTGCCAAAATGACCTGGACATTGATCTATTTTACCCCCACATGTATCACATGTTTGTCCTGGTTCTAAAGTCCCTAATTTTTTATCCACTAGTCCAAATGATATAGGAGTCCATTCTTCGTCGTAAGTGTCAGGTACGGTTATTGATACTACTGATAGTTTTTTAATTTGTTCTTGACTTAGTATTCCAAATTTAATACCACTGATAATATATTCTTCTTCTATTTCCATTTTTTAACAGCCTCTTCCACAATTATACGCGGGAATATACACATACTCATCAATTCTTGTAGTAATAATTTAAATGCATAAGCTGTTTTAACTTTCACTATATCATTATGAGGACCACAGAAATGACATGTCGTTACATTCTTTCTAAAATCGAAATATGCCAAAGCATTGCACTTCTTACAAACATAAATATAAGTAGCATCTGAAGCTTCAAGTAACCTATCTCTTAGTGAAGCTGCTGCGCCATGCGCAATTAAACAGTCCCTTTCCATTTCTCCAAATCTTAATCCCCCCTCTCTTGCTCTTCCCTCGGTTGGTTGTCTTGTTAAAATTTGAACTGCACCTCTTCCTCTTGCGTGTATTTTATCACTCACCATATGATGCAGTTTTTGATAATATACTATTCCAATAAATATTTCAGCGATCATTTTCTCACCTGTTATTCCATTATACATTACCTCTTTTCCTGTCGATTTAAAACCATACTTTTCAAGTTCCTTTCTTATAAATTCTTCTTTAACATTCTCAAAAGGAGTTCCATCAACTTGTTTACATGATAAAGCTGCGTATTTTCCTGCAATAGTTTCAAGTAATTGACCTACAGTCATTCTAGAAGGAATTGCATGTGGATTAATAATTAAATCTGGAACAATTCCACTCTCAGTGAAAGGCATATCTTCCTGATTTAAAAGCATCCCTATCACACCCTTTTGGCCATGTCTTGAGGCAAATTTATCTCCTATTTCAGGTATCCTTTCGTCTCTAACTCGCACTCTTACTAATACATTTCCTTCTATCGTATTAGTCATTATTACGGTATCCACAACTCCTTTTTCTTCATGCCTTAAAGTTACTGAAGTATCCCTTCTAGCTGAAGGACCAAATTCTTTAAATTCTTCAGCAAACCTTGGCGGACTAGTTTTTCCTATTAATACTTCCCCTCCTTTAACTTCAACTTCAGGTAATATTACACCATCATCTTCAAGTTTTGAATAAAATTCATGAGAATAATATCCTCTCACTCCTGGCTGCGGTATCTCTATATGATCACTCTCACCTCCAGCATATCTATGTTCTTCCGCTTCGTATAACCTCATAAACAAAGATCTTGCTAAACCTCTATCCACAGATGATTTATTTATTATTACAGCAT
>Ga0213453_1046_pt1 | contig 8746 bp, 10 predicted proteins | sample GBSsursediment_FD_149816 | JGI IMG/M metagenome (GOLD analysis project Ga0213453, IMG submission 149816) | Unclassified Geoarchaeota GBS-NAG1 | reverse complement strand
TAAAGCTGGGTCTGTTTTAATTTGGTGATGATAACGAGTAATGTTTTCAATTAATTTTTTAAAAGAAAAATTATTTTCGCCAATAAGGATACCTTCATAATTTAGTCCTTCCACACTACTTGCTCCGTTTCTTGTAGTTATTACTAGCTTTTTATGTAATGAAGCTTCGATTATACGCATAAAAGTCCCAGTTCTAGAAATAGCAGGGCAAAATACCGCTAAACATCTTGAGTAAAGATCGTTTAGATAATAATACGGTAAAGTACCCATTAATTTTAGATTACTAGGAATTTTGATATTACCTAGAATATTTATTAAATCACGCATATTCGTTCCTGTAACAATGAAATTTATTTCGGGAAGTAATAAAGCTAGCTCCTACGTGCATTTTAAAACATTATGTTTATCTCGATGTGCTACAGGTACTAAAATAAACGGTTCATATTTTTCAACATATTCGCAAGATTTTTTGCAATTGAGTAATTTAGGGGAAACGGAGGGCAAAATCGTATTTACATTCCTTAATCCATAGGCTCTTAATAGTCTTTCATCTCGTCTAGAAACTGTTATTACAAAATCTACTTCTCTAAGGTAAGTTAATTCATATGTGAATAATTGCCTTATCGCAAACTTATCGAGCAAAGTATTGTAACCTTCATCCATCATATATAAAGAAAAAATATCATGAAGGTGCACAACTACGGGAATATTTTTCTTTTTCTTAATACGCAAGATTTGTTTATAAGGTGGTATTACACCTACAAATTCTAGCTGGATCGCATCGCAATCTAATCTGTCTAAATAACTATTAAAGAGACTATCATAATAAATGGATTGGTTAATAAGAATATTTGAAATGCCACGCAATTGTTTTATCATGCTAGAAAAATAAAATGGTAGTAACCATGGTCTATGGATAAAACTAAAGTTTGGTTTAGCTTTTATGGCTATAACATGTATTCCTTCAATATTTCCTTCAAATTCTCTTGTGGTATTATAAGTAAATATAAGCACATTATGATTTAGATCAGTTAATGCATGTGCAGTACTCCAAATCAGTGCTTCACCTCCTGTGGTGGGAGGATAGTTAAGTAACCATGGGGTTATTAAATTAATTTTCATAAGTTAGACATTCAAATTAGTTCATTTTATTTTGTTTATAATTAATTTTCCTATAAATCTATTGATATCTTCATCATTTATTATGGTTTTTTCATAATCTAATATCTATAATCGACCAAATTATTTTTAGAAGGGCTAAACAAAAATTTTTAGAATTATTTAACTTTAATTGTTCTACAGAAAGTTTCGTTCTAGTGCTAATTTTGTAATAATTCATAATAATTTTATCACGTCATATACTTGCTTAGCTCTTTGTTTAAAGGTATGATTCTTTATCACTTTTTCATAACCATTAGCTGCTATTTTATCTCTTTCAATTTCGTTATCTAAATAATACTGGGCAACCTCAATAATTTCCTTTTCATCAACCATAACTAGATCTCTTTTATTTTCAAATAATTTTCCTAATTCATTTCCATAGTCGCTTAGCAAAAAGGTCTTACATGCAAGGGTTTCATAAGTACGAAGGTTTACAACATAAAGCGAGGATCTATGAACATTTAAAGAAATTTTTGAGTATGAATAAATTAAAGGTTGTAAATACCAAATCACAGGTTCATGAACACTACATATATTTCTAAATTTTTCCCAACCAAAACCGAATAGATGTACTCTTTTACCATAATTTTTTATCAAGGGGAATATCATTTTCGAGATTTTATTTTCTCTATCATACAAATTTCTTCCTATAAATACAAAGTCTAATATCTTATTTTTTCTAATAGGCTTGAAGATTTTGTCATCTACTGCATATCTAAGTATCTCAGCCTTTATGCCCTTCTCTTTATGAATTTTAAATCCGTATTCTGAAGCACAAAATACAAAGTCGCTTTCTCGAGCAAAATCGAACCATTCTTTGGAGAAGTCTTCGTCACCACTAAATAAAATTAATTTAATTTTATATTTCTTTAATATTTTTATGATTGGTTTAAAATATTTATGTGTAAAAATCATATCTATCTTATTCCTTAATATGAATTTTTCTAAATTTTTTTCTTCTAATTTGTAAGTTTGGTTAATAAAAAATTTATTATAAAATAAAGGAGTCAAGATTGAAATAGTATTCAAATTTATTTTATTACCTTTATAATCTATATAAAATTTTGAAAATGAGATACCATTATTATTAAGCCATACCAATCTTCTGTAGTCAGAAAAAATTACCTCTAAACCAAAAGTCTTCAGTTCTCTACCCAATGAGAAAAGGTACGGTATGTGATAGAGATGTATACTTGGAAAATCTTGAAGAAATAGAATCTTTAACAAATCCTTTTCATCTCATTATATCGTTCTCGTATTAATCCTTGTATATGAATTGTATCATGATAAAATTTAGAGAACTTAACAATGTTATTTGTGATCTTCTTGCACCGTTGTTGAGTTTTATTTTTAAGCTATATTAGAAATTAAAGTAATCCACTTCTTTGCTATAGAATTTGATGAAAGAAAAAATTCAGCGCTACGTCTTGCATTTACTTGCATCTCTCTTAATAACTTTTCGTTATTTAAAATCACTTTTATGGAATTTAGGAAGTCTTCGGGCTCAGGCTTGCATAAAAATCCATTGAAATTAGGTTTAATTATTTCTTGATTAACTAAGGAATTTAATGTAATTAAAGGTCTCCCACATGCTAATATTTCACTCTCTCCCAAACCGATCCCTTCTTGACAACATACAAAAACATCAGCTTTATTTATATATTCTGGTAACTTATTTCTGGGGACCCAAGATAAAAAAACTACATTTTTCTTATCAACAAATTTATTCCTATATGAACCGTCACCGATTATCATGAACTTTAATTCAGGATATTTTTTCATAGCAAGATCAACTATTTCAAGCAACAAATCAACACCTTTTTCTTTTTCTAGTCTACCTAAAAAACCAACAATATTTTCATTTTTTTGAATACAGGTTTAAAGAATTCGGTATCAACTGCTACTGGAATCACTTCTATTTCTTTATTTGTATATCTCAACATGCCTCTTTTTATTCGTACATTTTGAGCTACAATCCTATCAGCTAATTTTAAAGCTACCTTTCCTGTAAAAATATTATAACTCCAACTTATTGATGAAACTTTATAATTTCTATAAATATTCCATGGATATTCATTCCCTTCGTAAAAAATAATTTTTTTATTTAAAATTTTAGATATAAGCGCGGGAATTATTAATTCCATTCGATCATAAAAAACAATTATTTTAGATTTACTTTTTATTATAATTAAAGAGACTTGTATTGTATAAAATAATAATGAAGCTATTATAGAAAAAATCTTATTAAATTTATTTATTTTAATAAAATCGTAACAAGGGAAGTAAACTTGATTTATTTTTAAATTTTTATTTATATATATGTATTTATTATATTTGTATCTGAAAGAAGAAATTAATGTCACTTTAAAGATTTCAGATAATTTTCTCGCGACATTTAAGGTATTAGCTTGAGTTCCCCCAAATCTTAATGGCTTGTAGTCGCTTATACTAGGTAGAACAAAAATTACTTCTATCTTCTCGAAGCCAGTTCTATTAAATTTCTCCATTTTTCAGCAACATTTTCTAAAGAGAATTTTTTTGCTCTTTCTAAGCTCATTTTCTTATATTCATTTAGTTTCTCTCTATCTCTTACGAGATATTCCATAGCTTCAGCTAATTTCTCGACATCTTTTTGAGGAACTATGATCCCTGCATTACCTACTAGTTCAGGTAGCGAACCACAATCGGTAACTATCGCAGCTAAGCCATTACTCATTCCTTCCAAAACGCTATAACCAAACTGTTCTTCCCAATTTTTTATCTTTATCGAAGGATATACTATTACGTCGCTAATTTCAAAATACTTCTTTAACTCTTCTTCCTTGACATAACCCTTGAAATCAACGAATTTTTTTAAACCATTTTCTTCAGAGAATTTTTTTAAAGAATTAGTTATTTTACCTTCACCGCATAAAATTAATTTTACTTTATATCCTTTATCGATCAATTTTTTAAAAGCAACTATGAGATGGAATAATCCTTTTTCATAAACGTGTCTTCCTGCATATAAAAAAGTTATCGTGTCATTTTTTTTATATTATTCTTAATATAATAACCACTTTCAGGAATTATAAAAATCTTATTTTCATTTACTTTTAATTCTTCAATTAATTTTATTTTCATTTTATTAGTTAAGACTACAACAAAATCTGGAATCAAATATAAAATTCTAAGTATAAGCCTTTCAATTCTTTTATATTTTATTGTAGGATTTAATGCAGAAATTACTATAAATCTTTTTCTTGTAATTCTACAATATATACCGACCAATATACCCATTAGTGAATGATATAAATTAAGTACCACTACTTTAGGTTTTATTTTTGAAATGCTAAACAATACTAAGGGATAAAATCGTATCAGTGGTTTATCGTTAAATATTCCTCTATGCCAAATAACGTTAAATTTTACCTCTTTTTCGTTGATCAGCATTTCTTTAGGTGTTCCTTTATATTTCAATTTCTCACTCCAATTAGGAACAAGGGCATATACGAGGTAGTATTTAGCAAGCTCATTCAATAAATAACTTTGTCTTCTTTGAGAAAAGCTATGCCCTATAAACGCTACTTTAATGCTCAAATGCTAGTCTATACCCAGTTCAATAACAATACAATGGAAAACAACCTATTAGTATATTTATCCAAGGGTATTCCAGAACACATTTCATCTCTTGCTTCTCCTGTCAAAGCAACTTTTACCTCCTTCTTTATTTCTCTGCATATTTTAGGAATTGTAGAATATAATAACATTATCAGAATTTAATATAATGTTAAAATTTTCTTTATTTGTAAATTCCTTTATCGTTTCCATTACTTTATTTTTATCGTAAAAACCGTTTCTTTCAATTCCAAATTTGCTAAAACTCCAAACACCCTTCCATGAAGTATTGTTTAATGTATTGTATAATCTTTCTACTCCAATCCATTGCTCATTTATTAAAAAATAATATTTATGAATTACCCATGACATTATCGTATGCTCACCTGTTACATTTTTATCCTTTGGCATTAATTCAAAGATTTCCCTAGCTTTTATCATTGAGTCTGTTGCAAAGCTTGCTCTTGCGAAGGGATTCTTGTATTTATCAAAATAGGGATTATCATCTGTATTTAATATAAAAGTAAAGAAAGCCAAAGTTAAAAATATTAAAAATACACTAATAATTTTTTTCTTTGAACTGTTGGATAAAACGTTAATTGAAGCTCCTCCTATTAAAGCAGCAGAATATGTAATTAACCAAGTTCCTATAACTTGTTCTGAAGTTCTATATGATACAAGAATTAAAAATGGAAATAAAAAGGTAATCATCGCTATTATGGGCAAATAGTAACTTTTGAAATTTTTATTTAAAATAAAATAAGGAATAGCTAATGCTGAAAAGTAAATTATTACTGGGTAATATATATGGGAAAATACGTAATAATCAACAAATTCATTAAAGTTTCTTCCTCCCGCTAAATATTCATAGTAGCCAGGATTAGGTGTAGGTAATGTAAGACTTTTTATTACGAAATCAAAGAAAGGACCTGTTACATATAATAAATAAGAGATTGTTATTATTAAATAAAGATAAGGGAATATTTTATTAAGATTTTTAAACGAGAATAAAATTAAATTTATTGATAAAAATATTATACTTAAAAATAATCCTGAAGATGGATGGTAAAGAAATGAAGAAAATGAAATTAAAACAAGAATTATAAATGTTTTTCTTGATATTTTTAAATTAAATAAAACATTAAAAAGTAAATAAATAACAACTAAATATAGCATAAAGCTAAATGGATGTGGTGTAAAATGTTGGTCAGGTATTATAATTGAAGCTAATAATGAAGAAAATAAACCGTATTTAAAATTGTTAAATATTTTATATATTATATAATAAGAGAATATAATAAATGGAACAACTATTAAAATATCAATATAAATATAATTAATATTTGTTTCATTAAATAATATTTTTAAAATCATTGTATTAAAAGTATGGAAAAGACCGAAGGCTCCCCAGTTTGTTTCACTTGGAGGGAGCTGATTTGTGTTAAATATGCTATAGATAACTGTAGAATGGAAAAAGGTATCCCAGAAAGGTAATTCTTTATTAATGAAATAAATTGAAATTTTATTAAATATTATTATAGTTATTATTTCTATTAAAATTATTTTAACAAATTTTTTCTCATAATTTAAATATAAAATTTGAAATCCTATAATTGAAAATGCCAATGAAACTAGTATAAAGTATGCTAAGTCTCTGTAAGTTATACTGAAATAAGAAATAATTGTTGAAAATGCTAGTAAAACAGAATAAATTACTATGGTAATGTAAAGGATTTTATGGCTATAAAAATTAGGATCATCTTTATTTCTAATTGGCTTTGTTTTTAAATAAGTAAATATTCCCAAAGTAAGTGCTAAGATATTCATTAAAAAGAACAGACCTATTGCAGTTAAGTTGAATAAGTTATAGATGATTAAAATTACTGAAAGTGTTACCAACAGAAGTAGGAAATATTTAATATTTTTATCATTGATTTTTTCTAATGTTTTTGTAATTAATCCTTTCATTTTAAACGATTACGATATTTCGTATAATTTTAAGCGTTTTCTTTATTACATACAATCTCAAATATTTTTCACTTAGCATCCCATAATCACCATTTTTATTATAATTTCTTCGTTACGACTTTTATTTATTTAGTTATACTTAAATTGATAATTAAAGCAATTTACCTCCACTAAGGTGTAATTATATATTTCAAAGTGTCTAGATAATTACGTATTCTTTTTTTTACAAAAGATTGAAAATCTGCCCCTTTATTCTGACTCGCCATTGGTATTTTTATTATTTCTCTATCAAATTTCAATATATTTATCAATGAGTTTTAAATACCAATTATTCCAGATTTTTTTACTTATTATATGTATTTGAAATATTCCAATCAATCCTAATTCTTTTTCAATTTTTACTTTAAGTTTAGAATCATCAAATTTCTCATCAGTAACTATTGCTATATCAATATCTGATAACATAACATGAAATTCACCTCTCACTACACTTCCGAAAACGTATAACTTAAAATCTTTAATTTCTTTGCTAACAATTTCTTTTATTTTTTGCGTAATTAATATAATCTTTGAATACTTTTTCTCTTAATTTCCTTTCTTCAATCAGTATTTCTATGATATCCATTTTTTGAATTTATCTATGAATTTCAACAAAAGTTTCATCACCTCTTCAGCTTCTTTTTTGCTATATTCTCTTGGATAATATCTTGAAAGAATGTATGCATCTTCTATCGATTTAATTATAATTTCGTTTTCATCAAAGAAATTCTTGAACTCGTCATCCATTCTCATTAATTCACTAAATAATCTTGAAATTGAATGTGTTCTTGGAAAATAACCTAATGTATTGAAAAGTATATATTTTAGGTAGAATTGTAAAGATTGTTCAATAAAGAAAGCAGCGAGGTTATAATTTCCTTCATTAAACATTCTTTCTGCAAGTATTTGGAATTCTTTTCCTCTTTTTATTAAAATTTCCTTCTCTTCTTTACTCATGTTAACAAAAGTTTTGGAGTAATATGTTAATTGTTAAAGATATCTCATACTAATTCTTCATATAATTTGATGTAATCATTAACCATTCTATCTACATTAAAATTCAAAGACCTTTGGTAGTTATGTTCTCCCATTTCCTTTAGTATTTTTTGATTTTCGCAAATTTCTAAGATCTTTTCACTCAACAGCTTGTAATTTTCATGGTCAACTATAAAGCCTCCTTTATCTTCAATTATTTCTTCAGCTATACCTACAGGTGTGCTTATTATAGGTAGCTTGAAATATGCAGCTTCAACTAAAGCATGTGCAAAATTATCATATCTTGAAGTCCAGATGAAAATATCAGAATTAATATAAGCTTTCCATAGCTCTTCTCCAGTTAACCATCCTTTGAATAAGACCTTATCTTCGATGCCTAGATCCTTGCAAAGCTTTAGTAATTTATTTTTATAATTACTTTCTTCAGATCCATATCTGCTAGGCTTTTCATCCCCCACTATTATATATCTTAGTTTATTATTTTTTTATAAGCTTCATAGAATCCTTTTATTGCCATTTCTAGATTATTTTTAAAAGTTAAGCGTGAAACTGTTAACAAATTTATCGTACCTTTATTCTCTCTCTTAACATTTATTTTAGGAAATTCTATTCCATTTGGTATTATTCTAATTTTATTTGAAGGTATTCCAAAACTTAATAATTCGAGATATTCTTTTTTTGAAGTAGCAACAATCCTATCTGCAAATTTTAATGCTGATTTCATCGTTAATGAATCATATACTATGTTAGGGAGCTTTGAGCTTAAGCGCAAATTTAAAAATTCGTATCCTTTAACTGTTCCATGAGTAGTTATAACCAAAGGAGTTTTATTCAAAAAAGAAGCTAAAACACCAGCATCTGTTTGAAAATTTCTGTATCCATGAACATGAATAATTGAACAATCTTCATTAATTGCTCTTAATAACATTCTTATTGAAAGCTTGTAATGACTGAATCGAAGTATAGGTTTATATTCGATTATATT
>Ga0213453_1025_pt1 | contig 17916 bp, 20 predicted proteins | sample GBSsursediment_FD_149816 | JGI IMG/M metagenome (GOLD analysis project Ga0213453, IMG submission 149816) | Unclassified Geoarchaeota GBS-NAG1 | reverse complement strand
ATAGGGGGCCGTAGCCTAGCAAGGTAGGGCGTTGGGCTCCAGAACATAATATAAGAATTTTGAGCGAAAAGCGATGATGAAGTTCTGGAGCGGAGATACCCAAAGGTCGGGGGTTCGAGTCCCTCCGGCCCCATTGGTTTTTAAATTTTTATTATTATTTTATTTTATGGAATTAAACGAAAGTATCGAAAAATATATAAGGAAAAATATAGTTGTTATTAACGCTGAAGAAAACATAAGGAAAGTTGCAGAAATTATGAAACAGAAACAAGTAGGAAGCGTTCTTATAGAGAAGGAAAATAAAATTATAGGAATAATAACAGAAAGGGATATACTTTATAAAGTTGTAGCTGAAGGAAAGGATGTTAATAAAACTAAAGCATTTGAAGTTATGTCCTATCCGTTAATAACAATAAATAAAAATGCTAAAGTTAAAGAAGCATTGGAAAAGTTTAAACAATATAACATAAGGAGACTTCCTGTAAAGGATGATGGAAATATAATAGGTATAATTACCTTAAGAAGTATAGTAGGAGATATAATTCCTTTGGCACAGGAAGAAAAATTGGAAGAAATTAAAGGCTTTATTTGTCCCTATTGCGAATCGATTTTCCCAACTGATATAGATTTATCAAAACATATAGACAGAGTCCATATAGGTGCAGGAATATTGGAAACAAAAAGGCGCTAATATTCTTTTGCTAATGTTTCTACAACTGTGACCCAAGCCTTTGCAACGTTATTAAAATTATAGCCTCCTCCGCCTGTTGCAAGAATTCTCCCTTTACATTTTTCATGGGCAAATTTATGCAATAATTTTGTAATCTCTTCATGAACCTTAGGAGAATATCTTAAATGTGTTAAAGGATCTCCTTCTAAACCATCAGCACCGCATTGTAAAATTATTAAATCGAAATCGATATTTTCGATGAATTCCTTTATCTTAGGTAAATACTGTAATGCAACACTTGAATCTGAAAAAGGTTTTAAAGGAATATTAAGCTTTGTACCGTAAGCTTCTCCCTTTCCTCTTTCATTTTCAAATCCTGTTCCTGGATAAAGGAATCTTCCATCCTCATGTAAATCTATTATATAAACATTTGGATCATCTTCATAAGAATAATAAACTCCATCTCCATGATGCGCATCAATATCAACATATAGGAATTTTTTAAAACCGTATTTTTTTCTTGAATATTCTATTGCTATTGCAGGATCGTTAAATACACAAAAACCAGCAGCTTTATATTTATAGGCATGATGTAAACCGCCTGAAGGATTAAAAGCATGATCCACCTCTCCATTAATTATAGCTTCAAGAGCTCTTAAAGTAGCTCCTACGGATAAGGCTGATACTTCATATACTCCTTTAAAAGCAGGCGTATCACCGTAATCTAAATAGCCATAACCTATCTCAGATATTCTTTTAACAAATTCAAGATATTCTGGTGTATGGAATAATAATATTTCTTCATCAGATGCTTTTCTAGGATCTAGCTTAATTATTCTTCCTTCTTTATAGAAATTACTTTCATGTAACAAGTTAATAAAATATTCATATCGTCTATAATTTAAAGGATGAGGTTCTGGGAAAGCGTATTTGAGATTTTCTCCTAAAACTACACCGACTTTACATTTCATGTTGTTAAATATTTTTTAAGAATAGATTTTAATTTTACCATATCATCCAAGTACACAAATTCATCAGGCCCATGATATCTTGTATCTTTTGCTGCCAACCCAAATGATATTATCGGAATATTTCTGTTAGCAAAGTATCTTCCGTCGTTACCTCCAAGCTCAGTAACTATCTTTAAGTCCTTATTATATTCTTCACTTGCAATTTTCTTAAATTTGACAACAGCATCACTATTTGGGTCACTTATATAATTACCACCTCCTTCTATCCAGCTAATTTCAGCTTTTATCCCTAGAGAATTTGCCAGCATTACAAAAAAGGATTTAAATTCGTTAATTGCTTCTTCATAGTTTTCTTCTGGAATTAACCTCATATCGAATCTCGCATAGGCTAGACCAGGTATAACATTTTCTTTTTCTCCAGCTCCCAACATAGTTATGCTAAATCTCCCAAAGTTTTTTGGTATAGGAGATTCAGGGGGTGCATCAAATTTAGAAATTTTTCTTGACCTTATTATAGAGTATTCGGATAAATGATATAGTAGCCTAATTAAATCTTGAGCAGCATTCCTATATCTGAAAGGATAGCCTGCATGACCTTGGTCGCCATACACTTTAATTTCCCCAAAAACTACGCCGCTTGCTCCTATGCTTATGTATTCATTACCTGCATCTAGTACAAGTACTTCATCAATACGAGGAATTTTTTTAGCTATATAACCTGCACCATATCTTCCTCCTATTTCTTCTTCAGGTACTGCTGCAAATATTACATTATATTTTAATTTATCATAAACTTCACACAGAGCTCCTAATACCACAGCTATACATCCTTTATCATCCGCGCAACCCCTTCCATAAGCTTTACCATTTTCGATTGTTAAATCAAACGGATCCTTTGTCCACCCTTTACCAGCAGGAACGATATCGTAATGAGTAAGCAATAATATATTTTTATCGCTTCCCTTATCAATATTCGCAACGACAGAAGGTCTTGAAATTCCATCCTTAGCTTCTTCTTCACCATCATATATTTCTACTTTTAAACCTATTTTTTCACATTCCTCTTTTATAATTTTCGCACATTCTTTATAATACGATTTTTTAATTGAATCGGTATCAAAACTTATTAATTTTCTTAATAAATTAAGTTCATATTCCAATTTGTCCATAAAATACAAAATATTTTAAAAAATTTAACCTTTCGATTCAAAAAATGTCTTATTAACTTAAACAGTTAGTTAAATCTAAATGAAATGTTTCTCTAATTTTCTTGATCGATTTTTATATAGGTATGAATCGATTAGGAATTCAGCATATATTAAGAGATGTAGCAGTTATGATTTTAATTGTAAGATTGTTGTAACGAAAAGCGCAGAAATACCAGCTAAAAAACCATTAAGTGTAATTACATAAATTATTACTGAAATAAAGAAAGCAGGAAAAACAGCTAAAGTTTTTTTACTTATAGCTGAAAAAATAGTCGAAATAACTATAAACAGAAATAATACAAACAGATTAAGTAATTGGTAATTTAAATCCATCCTAAGAAAGCTTTATACAAAAATTTAAATACTTTTCTCTCACAAAATTCTGGTATTACAAAAAAGATAAGACTTAAACTAAGATTAAAGTCTAGTTATTTATGCTAAATGAATAGCTTTAAGATCTCTTAAGAAGTTTTAATTTTAACGTTGAATAAATAATTATTAATGCATAAAAAAATTATTGCTATATTATTACTTTTTATTTTGCTAAATACTTATCAGTTTTATTCATCCTCTTCCAATGTTATTTTTTTAACTTCAAAGAAAGCCCCATTGTTGATTTGGTATGAAAAAATAGTTCAAACGTTATGTATTACCTAATACCGTATGAAATAGAAGAGAAATGGTTGCCTTTCTTCGATCCTTATTTTCTCATTAAAAATACATCGTTGACAAAATCTAATTTAGTTGATCAGTTATTCCAAAATATACAAGGAATAAACTACTTATTCGTTATATCAATTATGAATTCCTCAAAGGAACTTTTCGAAGCTTTAGATTCAGTCTACTTTCTTAATATTAATAAAACTAGATTAGAAAATTTAATAAATAAATTAGGAAATATTATTAATAAAACGATTGAAACATCATATCCTATTACATTAACTATTTTAAATTTAAATAATGCATTAATTAATTATAATAATATTTTAAAAGAGTTAGAAAATTATATTAAAAATACACAAAATATAAATTTTGAAAAAATACAAAATTATAAAAATTCTTTAGAGAATTTTTATTTTGATAATATTTTACCAATTTTAAATTATTTAACTGATTTTTATAAAAAATTAACAATATTAAATAATTATAAAGATTCCTTAAATGATTTTTATATTAAATTTATTAATACTAATGTTACAGAAAATTTTATAAATATTGATAATAAAATTTTAGGAAAAAGCATAGAATATAAATTTACTCATGCAAATATTTATATTAGATTATATAATTATACTATAAATGAAGAATTTGATAATATTTCTTTTAAATTAGATTTATATAGTTTTGTTCTAAATATGTTAATTAAATTAAATTATAATTTTAATTTAATAAAAAAGTTAAATATAACTAATTATTTTAAATCTTTTTTAATAATTAAAATTTATATTGGAATTATTTTTAATAAAGAAATTATAGAAATTGAAAAAATGATTGAAAATGATATAAAATTATTAAATAACAAAGAAATAATATACGAGTCAGGAAACATTATCTTTCCTCCATTTGATTATATAACGAAGATGAATTCAACCTATTTGATTTTTTATCCCCAAAATAAACAAATTACCACTTCAAATATTACTATACCGGAGAAACAATTTTACTATGATAATCAAGGTAATATTAAAGAATTTAAAACGGATAGGTATGCTATGATAAAAAACGGAGTATTTAGTTTAAACGTTATTATACCCTATAACGAAGATGTAAAGTATTTTAATATTAATATTATAGGCGGTTTTAAGAAGGATATTACTGAAGAAGCCACCTATAGTTTAAAAATTTCATACTTACCGCAATATGAAATTAAAATGAAAACAAGTGATTCTAGACCCTATTCTGAATACATAAATAAATTAGTTATAATTTTACTTATTTTAACCTTAATTTTTCTTTATGTTATAGTTATAAACAGATATTTTAAAATAAAAATAAAAGGTAAAAAAATATAGATAATCTATGGCAGTACTAGGTAAATCTGAATTATTAAAGCTTCAAAAAGAATATCAAGTAATACATCCCTTTGATGAAAAGTTAATCGATGGAGATAGTTTTATTTTAACAGTTCAATCTCCAGTGGAAATTAAATATTTGGAACATAAAAATATAATTTCTAACGAAATTGTTTACATTCCTGTTAATTACGTTGCTCATATGACTGCAAAAAGTAAATTCGGGAGATTAGGGTTGTCTTTTTTAAATGCAGCCAAAGTTCATAGTGGTTTTATAGGAAGAATTGTACTGGAATTGGTTAATTTAAACAACGATCGCATACCCATTGTAATAAATAAAGGAGAGCCTTTTATGCACCTTGAAATTATTCGTAGAGAAGGAGAACCTGAACCATACATAGGAGAATATCAGTTCCAATACATGAATGATGAAGAAATTTTAATGTATTTAGATATCGTAAAAAAGACTTACCCTAATTATAAACATTATGTGAAAATTTGGCTGAGAAATAAACCATATATATTAGAAAAAGCCAAAGAGATACTTAAATTATAGATTTCTTCTTAAACTCCTTATTTTATAATAAACATAAAGATTTGCAACAACCTCTATTAAAAGGATTAGCGAAAACAACAAAATTAAAGATGCATCATAGGTTTCATTAGGTGAATTTTCTGGAATAGGTTTTAGATCAATATATATAATTTTGTTCGAATCTAAAGTTATAATCATTTCAAAATCTTCAAACCCTTCTTTTTTAACTTTTATATTATAGTTCCCTGGAGGTAATAAAGCGGTAAAATTATAAGAGGAAACCGTAGAATTAAACAATTGCATATTATATCTTAAATATGTGATGGTTAATGTAGTATTATAAATAAAATAACTGCCAGACATTATAGTAAGATTCAATTTATAAAGTATCAAATCCAATCTTCTATATTGATAAGGTTCAATTAAGATAGGGTCTAAAAACAAAAGAGTTTTGGGTAGTTTTATTTTATTTAAAATTAAGGAAAATTCTGTTAAATTACCTATTCCTATAACATTTCCTCTAAAATTCTTTATCTTTATATTTCCTTCTATTTCAAAATTCTTAATTATCGAATTATCAACCAAATTTACAAAGTTTAAAGCAAAAAAGTCAGCTTTTATTTTATTAGGATAAATTCCTAATATTCCCCTTTCGTATAAAGATATTCCTAAGTATAGATCCTTTAAAATATTTTCTTGTTTCCTTTGTAAAAGATTAAAAATGAGCATTGGATCAAATTCAGCTTCACCTGAAATTAAACTGGTATTGTTCTTTAGGTCTAATTCTTTTTTATCTAAAATAAAGAATATTTTTGTTTGAGTATTATTATTTAACAATATAATTTGGGAAGATTGACTGAATTCTATATAAGGAGTTCTATTATTAAAGGAAAATTCCCAAGTTAAAAATACAGTTCGAATATTTCCTTTAGGTAATTTAATAATTATGGAATCTTGATTTATTTTGAAATTTTTTAGTGAAGATTGTTGAATTAAAACTGGAACATAAGTTAAGATTTCTGTTTCACCACTTTCTTTATAAAACGTAGTATAATAATACAGTTTATAATCAAAATTTTCTATGACGTATGTTCTTTGAGAAACAGTTTCATTGAATATGATAGGTTTAACCTTTATATTTATTTCCTTGTCACTTTCAATTATGTTTTGTTCTATATTAAAGTATCCTATACCTATTGGTCTAGCGGGTATTTCCGCTCCTCCGATTAATGCTCTAACTATACTTCCTGTATAATTTACGTAAGAAGAACTTGTTAATAAAAGCAAGTAATATTTAGAATTATTGAAGAAATCAGACTTATTTATAGTGAAATTGTATTTCATGACTATTGTATCAGAAGAAAAATTGAAACTGTAGTTAAAATTGTAAATTTTTAATGAGTTATCAATATATTCAACCTCAATGCTCTTTTGTAATAAGCCTGTATCCGAATATACATTAATCTTCCAAACACCAAAGTAATCTCTATCTGTAAAATTATATAGCAATATTGGATAATTATCCCATACTTTGGGATCATAATAGACTGAGGTTATTAACTTTCCAGTTGGAGAAATTAAGTTTATTAACGCAGATTTTGAGGTTTTAACCCATAAATTATCACCTATCGAAACTCTAAGATTACCTAATTCCGAAGAATACATAGATAAGGGTGATAAACCAATGTAAACCTCTAAAATACTTTGAGCCTTTAGATAAGGAGGATTTATGCTTATTATGATAAACGATAAAAGAAAAACAAAAATACCTATTTTCATCTTACTAATAATAAAGTTATTACTATTAAAAGATAAGGTATTAAGAGAAGCAGTAATAAAAACCTATAATCAAAGATGATTAATGAATAGTTAATTATAAGAATTATTAAAACTGTAACAATGGAAGCAAAAACTATCTTTGTGATATTGCTTAAATAATATTTAAAGTTGGCGTTACTAAGAACATTTTTTAAGAAGAATTGATGGGAGGAATAATATTGGATGTTCCTTAATAAAGAAATTAATAAATAAGCAAATGCAGAAATAATGAATAAAATTATTAAAGGTAAAGGAATGTAAATTATTAACCCTCTTAAAGCTTCTAAAGAACTTTCAGGAATATTTGATTGTGAAAATATGCCAGAAAAGATAGGAATGCTGTTTATAATTATAAGCAATTCGCTCAAACCAAGTTTATTTATTTCCTTATCAATTTGGTAATCATAAGCTGCAATGGATAAACCTATGGTAATGTAGCAAGTGATAAAAAACATGATAGGTCTAAGCGGGTTTAAGTATCCCTTTTCGAGCTTAAAATAAAATAACGTAATGATCAAAGGTGTAATTATTGTATTAGCGAGAATAGGATAGGATAAATATTCCCCTAATTTAACTATATCAGAAACATATAATAAGGAATAAAATAAAGGAATAAGTATTGAAAGTAAAAAGATAGATAAAACTATACTGGAAAACAAATATCTTCCCCTTGAAATATATTGAACTAAGACTTGGTAAAATAAAGTAAGAAGAAAAGTAATATTAAAAATTAAATTGTTACCAAAAAATAAATAATTTATTAGTAATTTAATAATTGTTATAAATTGTGTAAAAAATATTAAGTAAATAAAAGTTAGATAAGATAAAAAAAGTATAAAGAAATCTATTTTTTTCATATTAAAACTCTTCTTTTTTTTATATAATATTTAGAGATCTTATATAAATATATTAACATTTCCTGCAGATCATCAAGTTCACTAATTAAACATTTTATCTGATATTTATTAAATTCTCTTAATAAATTTTCTATATTGATTTTTTCATAATTTATATATAATTTTATTATATCATCATAAATTAAATTGCAAAAAGAAGATAAAATAATTACAGCTAAGTTACCTAAATTGTTTATTTCTTTAATTGATTTTATGTCTTCATGATTTAAATACCTATCAGTTATAATTATTTTGTAATATTCTTGTAAATTATTTTGCATAATAAATTCATATATTTTTTTAAAATTCTTATGTCCTGATAATTTTATTTTAGAAAGTTTATTAAGCAAAATAGGAACTTGAGAATATCTCTCTATCTTTATATAATCTAAATTATTAGAAGAAAAATATGCTAAATGTAAACGATCCTCATTTCTTATGATTAAATATGATAAATTTGATATTGCTAAAGCTGCGAAATCAAACTTTCTTTTACCTTCATAACCCTCAGCCATACTCATTGAAACATCCAGCAAAATCAACACATCAGTTTTATTTTCTTCTTCTCTTTCTATTATGAAAAATTTTCTTTCAGGTGATTTGGCTACGTTTCTCCAAGCGATATAACGAAGATCATCTCCTAATTGGTATTCTCTTATTCCATAAAAATCGTAACCTATACCTTTTACTTTGGATTCTTTAAAACCATATTCTTTGACAAAACCCAAAGTTCTTATATATGGAATAGTTAAAGGCATATTTATCATAGGCATAACTTCTACTTTAGTATAAAGCGGTACCTTTATCTTTTTAAAAAATAAAATTAGGGGATCAAATATGATAATAGTAACATTTTTAAACTCATGTACGCCTATTTGCAAAGATTTTAAAGTATATTCTATCTCTACACTGTTTTTAATTTCTCCCCAGAAAATAGTTTTACCTTCCAGAATACTAAAACCGAGAGGAATTTCTTCAATAATAAGTAAATGTTTTATTGAACGTTTATCCATGTTGGTTATTCTAAGTTTTACTTTAAACGGAAAGTTATAATAAACAGCTGTAGATTCAATTAAACGGTTAAGACTTAAGTTTTTGAGCCTTTTGGAATTTCTTCTGAAAATTATTGCATCATAAAAACAAAAAATAAAGAAATAGGCAGAAAAGATATATCCATGTTATAGATAAAAATAAAGAAATAAAAGAAATTAATATTAATGAAGAAACCAAGACGTATCCTGTCCTAGTAATCATTCACCTAGGAGGTTTAATACTTCTTAAATATTCATTTATTATTTCGTTTATTTTCTCATAATACTCATACGTTCTCCTGATTTCCCTTAAACTTGAAAATTCGAAAGAAAAGATTAACCTTTGATTTAAAACATGGAATGCCATTTCCTTCACGTCATCAGGTATAACGTAGTCCCTTCCTTGGATTGCACTTAAAGCTTTACATGTTTTGATTAACATAACTGATGCTCTAGGACTAGCTCCTAACAATAATCTTTTATCATTCCTTGTCCTATTTACTAAGTCTATAACATATCTTTCTATTTCTTCGCTTACATAAACTTCGTTCGAAATTTTATCGATCAATTTTATTATCTCTTCTTTTTTCGCTATAGGTTCTACTTCAACATTAATATTTTTACCATATTTTTTTAATATTAATAATTCTTGTGAAGGGTCTGGATACGAAGTTATAATACGCAACATAAATCTATCTAGTTGTGCTTCAGGTAATGGATATGTTCCTTCAAATTCCAATGGATTTTGGGTAGCGATAACTAAGAATACTCTGTCAAGTTTTCTAGTTATTCCTCCAATTGTAACTTGTTTTTCTTGCATAGCCTCAAGTAAAGCAGCCTGAGTTTTAGGTGAAGCTCTATTTATCTCATCAGCTAAAATAACGTTAGCGAATATAGGACCTGGAGAGAAAATGAATTCTTGTGTACGAATATCAAATATATTTGATCCGAGTATGTCAGAAGGTAATAGATCTGGAGTGAATTGAATTCTTTTAAATTCCAAGTTTAAAGCCAACGAAAATGTTTTAGCCAATAAAGTTTTAGCTATACCTGGGACTCCTTCAATTAAAACATGTCCTTCGCTTAATAAAGCTATCGTTAATAATTTTAATTCCTTTTCTTTTCCTATAACATACTTGGAAACTTCTTCTTTTAATCGTTCATAAAGTTCCTTTACTTCTTTCATTTTTTTCACTTAATTCTTTATATTTTAATAATATTTTATAACAATATTTCTCATAATTCAAAATAAATGGATTACCCTTTAAAAAAGAATTAGTAATTTTAAACAATTTTTTTATTTTCTTATATTCAGGAGATTTTTTTAGTGGTGCCAAATTTATTTTAGGAGGGATTTCATTATATTTTAACCTTTTAGCCAAATTAACATACAATAAATAACGTATTAATTGTACCCATTTAAACAATTTCATTTTACCTTTAACCTTATATTCATAAATATCATACCAAAAGCTTTCGCGTAAAATTTCCAAATTTTTAATATGCGATTTTACTTCATACTCTTCTTTATAAAGTAAATAATAGAAAATAATTAAAAGAGGTAAACTTAAAGTTAAACCTAAAATAAAGGCTTCAAGCTGAAACATATTTACGTTTAAGGGAATTAACTAGATCTTTCAGATATGAAAGGTAATTATAGCCTTCCTCAGATGATATATCCCCTTTGCCGAATCTAGCCTTTTCATATATTTTATAAATATTACCCAATGTTGAAGAAAAAGCTATTAACGAAGGGTGTTTCGAGTAAACTTCTTCAACCGCTTCTTTTTCTGTTAAATGTTCGGCAACAAAAGCATTGAAATGGTTCGTGATTATATTTCTAAGTTTAGAATAAGAATCAATTATAGCTCGGTTTAACAATCCTTGCTTAAAATTCTCTTCAAAAACTTTAATAACTTCATCAAATTCTTTAATTTTTTCGTCAATATTTTTATTTTTTATTTCTCTTTCATAAAATATTTTTTCTCTTATCTTTTTTTTAATTCTATAATACTTTATTATTAAAAATATTAAAACAACTAATAAAATAATAAATAATGCTAACCATATAGAAAAAAAAGTTTCAAAAGATAAATATATAATTTTATTTGAACTCATATTTTAAAAATATAGTTAATATTTTAACTTCTTTAATAGACTTAACATCAAAACTTGTCTTTTGCAAAAGAGTATTAGTAAATAAATATACTAAATATGTAGGATTAACAGGAATAATTCTGGTGTAAAACACACCAAAGTTATTTAGATAGAATACAGACCATTGTGGCATGAAACCCCCATTAATGTATAAATCATCATTTTTGTCTCTATTGTTTTGCACAAAGACCAATTCCCCGTACTCTAGTTCTATTAGATTGTTGCCATTATAATCATAAATCTCTACGAAGTCTGGCGCTTTAAAAACATGCGATATATAATTTTCTACTTTAGTATCATTTTGTAAGTAAACCTTTAACGAATAAGTAGCGTTTAATTTTGCCATTTTTATTATAGGATTGGATAATGAGTTGGAAGAAGGGATTAGAAAATTAAAACTAATAATCACCTGATACAAACCTGGCGCTAATAAAAATTCTGCAGTATTGTTATAACCAATATTTCTTTCTTCAATTAAACGACTCGTGAGGTCATCAAAAATTTTTATATTAGCAAAATTTATTGGTGAAATAACTATAAAATTTTCGTCCAGTTTAAAATCATGGTGAAAAATTAGAAGTAATTTATACCTTATTTCTTGAGTAGCTCTCTCAACATAATTGTTTTGGATTGGAGGATTTGAATTATTTTCTTTAACGTATGAAGCAAAAGATAAAAAGGAAAAATTAAAAAATAACGAAGTAAATAATAATAAAATTAAAGAAAGACTTAAAAGCATGTAATAATGCGTAGATGAGGATCTCATATATCTTATTATTGATTAAAGGATTTAAATTCTTTAATTCTTTTCATATTAAATGGAAGAAAGAACCGAATTGGTAAGGACTGGTTTATTTAATCTGATTTTATTCTTAACCATCGTTTTAGCAAATTTTATTATTGCTATAATTAGTACAAGAAAATTAACACCTCAAGAATTTGGCACTTATCAATTCTTAATTAATTTTTCTTCCTATTTTTTGATATTTAGCCTAACTTTAGGATGGTTTGCAACCAGATTTACTGCTAGGAAAATAAATATAATCAGAGAAGTTTTAGTGTATTCTTTTCTAATAATAATTTTATCAAGTTTAATATTTTTAATAAGCCTGTACTTAATTAATGAAAAAGTAATCAATATAGGTTATGATTTGATAATACTAACGCTTTTTTTCATGATAACCATGCAAATAATTAATGTTTTTCTAGGAATAGGTTACGGGTATAATGTTTTAATAAGTACTCTAGGGAATTTTTTACAATCGATAGTAAGGTTAATTGTTCTACTGATAATTATTTATTTGTTGTTTGCTAAAATATCAATTGTCGTTATACTTTTAACCTTCATAATTTCTAATCTTCTCGTTATAGTTTATTTTTCTTTTATAATACAAGCTATCAAGAATTATAAAAAAGAAGGTACAAAATTTAAAGAAACGGTACATAAGCTTTGGTTTTTCCTTTACTAACCTTTTTAATTACCTCAATAACATTCTATGATGCAGCAATTGTTACTTTAGCATTATCTAACACATTACCATTAGCCTACTTCAGAACAGCTTTTATAATTAGTAATATAGTAAATTACGTGCAAGCAATATTCCCTCCCTTTTACAAAAAATATCTCGAAACAATCTCACCAGTTAATATTTTGTTAGGGATAAAAGTTCTTTCAATTTATTTATTTTTGGTATCTCCTTTAATAATAGCTTTGGGAGAACATATGCTTGCAATATTAAGGCTTGATTATTTACCTTCTTACAATACACTTGTAATTTTAACTATTGTTGCTGTTTTAGGTAATTTTGCTTATTTTTTTAATTTAATAATTCAAGCTAAAGAAAAAGAGACAGAGGTGATAAATAAAGATAAATTTTTAAAATTGGTTAAAATAGACCTGAGTTCTTTAATATTACAATATATTGTTTTGACGATAGTATTAATTATAGCTAAAATATACAGACCAGATCCTCCATTTATTGCATTCCTTTGGTCTTTAGCTTGGTTATCATTCAGTATAAATTCTTTTATTTTAAGATATAAAATATTTGTAAAAGAGATACAGATAAAAATTCCTTTAAATAGCGTAATTAAATACGCTATTCCTGGAATAATTTCTGGAATAATATTATATATTATTAAGCCCAAACTTATTGCTTTATCTTTTCTAGAAAGCATTATAAACGTTATTTTATATTCATTTATATATTTGTTAATTTTTTTAGTAATAATTTATTTTTTAGATAGGAAAATAATTTATAAAATATTTTCAATAATATTTAAAGATATTTTAAGAAAATAATTTTTTATTTTTATATAATATAATATTAAAGAAAAAATTACAATAAAAATTATAAATTCAAAATAAAAGCTTAATTTATTATAATCATAACTAATATTTGATATTTCATAATTAAGAATGCTTTGTAAAAATTCATAAAGCGGAAAATAGCCATCAATAAAAAGAATATTAAGATTAGGTAAAAAGAAACCTCCTAAAGCAAAAATGAATGTTATTAAAATTATGAAAGGAGTTAATATATATATGATTGGTAATAGTACACCTATTATAATTCCTAATCCAATGGAGAAGAGTGCAACAAAAAATACTATTAGTATCAAATCAATAAACCCCTTTATTGTTATATTATACACAAAAGAAATTAATAAGAAAATAAAAATAACCGATGTAAAGAAGAGGATCAATACTAAAATTTTAGATACTAGAACTTTTAAAAAAATAAACCTAGACCTTTTGATTAGTACCAAGAAATTTCCTGAGATATCATTATTAACAATTAAAGCTGAAATAATAAATAACGAGAAAAAAGTTGTCTGAATTAAAAAGGAAAAATAAGAGAAATTTTTGTAGGGAACCTGTGATATACGAAACCAAGTAACATCCAAAGTAAAGGGTTTTGCTAAAAATTCAATATAAGAAGTGTACTCTTCTCCAGTAACATTTTGTAATTTATTTGCTGTTTTATTTTTAAACGTAATAAAGTAATCTTCTAATTTCTTATAAAGAAAAGATAAATATAAGTGCCTTTTTAATTCATTTTCAGCAAATATAAAAACTTCAAGTCTAGTTTGCTTATATTGGTATAAATCTTGCGAAAAACCTTTATTAATAACAATAATTATATTGTATTTTTTTCTCCATATAATTTTTGTATAATACTATAATTTAAATTTATATTTTTATCATAAGTTAAATTAATAGATTTATCTGTTTTAAAAATTTGAATAAAGTCATTAATATATATATTTTCTTCATCATTATTTATAATATACATATTAATTATTTCATTTATATTATAAGTAAAATTTATTAAAAATAAAAGATGAAAATAAAATAAAAAAGAGAGAAAAATATAATATATTTTTTATAATATAAATTTTTAAAATCTTTATATAAAATTGCTTTTATTTCTCCCATATCTTCTCTTTTTTTATAATTTTATACACTTCATTTAATGTAGGAAAAAAGAGCGTTATATTATTAATGATGAAATCCGCTTGTTCCGCTGAAAGAAATATTCTGCGTAAACTGTCTTGAAGGCGATCAACTTCCAATTTAACTACTCTCCCGTCGTAAGATATAATGTTTATTCCTCTTTTTCTACTTAATGCTTCTATGAAATCGTTTAGTTTTGACGACGAAGAATGAGATATTTCCACGAAAATTTTAGGCACATATTTATTGATTAAATCTGAAGGTGAACCTTGATCAATTAGTTTAAAATCTAATGAAATATATACATGGTCCGAAATTTTTTCAATTACAATAGGATTATGTGAGATAATAAGACATCCTTTATTCTTTTCTTTAAATTTTAATAATAAATCCCAAAATTCATTGTTAAAATTGAAAGTTGAAATATTTAAAATATAATATTCATAATCTGTTATTAATAAGCAACATAAACTAACCAAGATCTTCTCTGTTAAACTTAATTCTTCATATTTTTTGTTCAAGTTTATGCTAAAATTAGATATAAGTTTGTAGTATAAAGTTTCATCTTTAACATTATAACTTAGCGTCAAAAATTTAATTATGTCTTTTACTTTAAAGCTAGGATCAAATGAAAAAAAGTTAGCAAAGAAAAAGAAATTACGTTGGGAAATGTAAGCATTCTTAAACTGATTAAAAACTTGAAAACATATTTCTTGATTTTCACAAAGCAATGAGATAATTTTCCCCTTTTCCAATTTAATATTTTGAATTAGATTATTAATTTGGGTTATTAATGTGGACGAGGCCATTAAATAACAATAATTAATACTTATAATTATAATTTCTGATATGATAGATGAATTAAGAAATTTGGCTTTATTAAACGGACCTTCAGGATACGAAGATGAGGTGAGAAATTACTTAAAACAAAAATTTCAACAATATACAAATACATATGTTGACAGAATCGGTAATTTGATTGCCAAAAAAGGAGAAGGAAAAATTAAAGTTCTAGTTGTTGCCCATATGGATGAGGTTGGCTTTATAATACAGTCTATAGATGAGAATGGCTTTATAAAATTTACTCCAATAGGAGGATGGGACGATAGAATAGTTGCAGGAATGCCTGTAAAAATACTAGGGAAAAAAGAAGTAATAGGCATCGTAGGTACAATACCTCCCCATATATTAAAAGAGGAGGAAAAAACCAAACCTATAAAGATTGAGGATGCTTTTATAGATACAGGATTTAACAAACAAGAATTAAAAGAAATGGGAATAGATGTTGGGACTTATATAGTTCCATACAGTAATTTTATAACTCAAGGAGATAAAATAATGTGCAAAGCTTTAGATGATAGAGTAGGATGTGCAATTTTAACCGAAGTATTAAAAAAGATTGAACCAAATTACGAATTAATAGTAGCTTCTACAGTCCAAGAAGAATTGGGCACAAGAGGAGCAAGAATATTAGCCTACGAACAAGAACCAGATTTGGCTATCGTAGTCGAATGTACCGTCGCAGCAGACGTTCCTAATATAGAAGAATACAGAATACCGTCTAAATTAAATAATGGAGCAGTGATAACTCTTGTGGATAAGACCATGGTTGCTAACAGAGAATTAGTTGAATGGGCTATAAAAATAGCTGAAAAGGAAAATATAAAGTATCAAATTAAAAGACCAATTTATGGCGGTACAGATGCAGGAGTTATACATTTAACTAAAAGAGGAATACCTTGTCTAGTTATTTCATGCCCAGCTAGATACATCCATTCTTTTTATTCAATGACAACTTCTGAAGATTTAAAAAATAGTAAAGATTTAGTTATTTCTATTTTAGAAAATTTAAATAAGAATCCTGTTTATTTTTAAAATAATCTTATTTTTCTTTCTACAATATCTTTCCAAAGTAAAGGAATGTTAGAAATTGTTTCCTTAACTATAGATTCCACAGTTCCTTCATCTGGTCCTTTTTTGAAAGGAACAATTTCGACATGTATCATTTTAGGTTCAATTATAGGATCACCTATTCTACTTACCATGTAACAGTAAACTTCCTTTATGTCTTCACATTCACTTACTATTTTATCACATATTCTTTGAGAAGTGATAGAATAAAGTTTACCTGTATGAGAAACAGGATTTTTACCAGCTGTGGCTTCTAAGGTCATAGGTCTAAAAGGAGTTATAAGGCCGTTAGCTCTATTTCCTCTACCTACTTGACCATCATCTCCGTGCTCTGCACTTGTACCAGTTACTGTTAAGTAAAATAATTTAGATTTAAAATCATCAGCATTATTAACTACTATAGAATATTTCATTTTTGTCATCGAATCTATTACGTATTCTGCTTCCTTTTTAACTATATTTTTATAATTCATGTATTCAGTTTCGTTATGTATATACTTAGAAATAAAAGCACAAGCAATTGTAATTTTGAGCTCGTCGTTAACTCTAACACCCATCACTTTTATATCTTCACCTATAGCAGGAAATTCCTCCTTAATCTTCTTACTATTTAAATGTTCTTCGATTTTTAACGTTAGTTTTTCTGTAATGGTCAAAGGCGCAAACCCAACACCAAAACTTGTATCATTTGCAAGTGGAACAAAAACTCCTCTTTCAAAATTACCTATTAAGTCAGCACTTCCTTTTCTTATTTTTGTATCAATTATAATATCTGAACCAGGATTAAGGAATCTTATTTCTTTTTTTATTTTTTCTTTGACTGAATTTATAACAAGCTCATCTACAGGAACCGGTTCTCCATTAACTTCCCTAGTAGCTCTACCAACTAATAATAAATAAATTGGCTCAACAACTTCTCCTCCCCCAAACCTTACATTAGATTGACCCCCAGCGAGTACAGCCTTATCTATATTGTGATGATAAATTCTATTATATTTCTTTAAAAAATATTCGCATAAGGCTAAGCTAGATTCTTCTGCTGCCATATCGCATATGCTATCTGGATGCGCTTTGCCTTTTCTTTCTACAAATTCAACAGGCAACTCATAAGTAGCCCGTTTATTACTGTAACTAATTAGTATATTCATTAGCTCTCATTATTTTTTACTTATTTAAAAATTTAATGAATAAATAATTATTTTAAGAATATCAAAAAAATTTAAGCTCGATTTTTAAGAAATTAAGCCAGT
>Ga0213453_1011_pt1 | contig 33057 bp, 32 predicted proteins | sample GBSsursediment_FD_149816 | JGI IMG/M metagenome (GOLD analysis project Ga0213453, IMG submission 149816) | Unclassified Geoarchaeota GBS-NAG1 | reverse complement strand
ATTCTTATTATTTTTTTCTATTTTTTCTATACAATAATCTGGTTTTCCATAAGGAGCGAGACCCATTACTTTATATTCATGGTCCCAAGGTTTCATTCCTAAGTATCTTGTTATTTCACTATAGAAAGCATTTCCAAGTGAATCATAGAAAGTAGACCATGCAATCCTTTTAATTTCTCCCTTTTCACCTATTGAAACAGTTGAAGAAACACCATCTCCTGCACCATCTGCTGTCATTATTAAAACTTTTTCATCATAACCAAATGGAGAACATCTATAGGCACATGAAGCATGGGCTAAATGATGTTCAACGAAAAAAACTTCCTTATTTTCAATACCCAATTCTTCAAATATTTTCTTCAATTCCTTTATATTTCTGAATTTATGTAATATTTTAACGTAAAGTTTTACGAAAGTTTTTGAATGAAAATATGGAGAAATTTTTTCAAATATCTTTAATTTTAAAGGATATTCTTCCAAAGGAGAGTAAACTCTATTTAAACTTACTATGGCTATTGCATCAGTTTCAGAGGGATCGATTTTTGCTATTTTATAAACTTCCTTTATTGATAATTTAGGTACTCCGCTATGATGTTTTATATTTGTTAATCTTTCTTCTTGTATTGCAGCCAAAACTTTTCCGTCCCTTATTAATGCTGCTCCGCAGTCATGTCCATCATTTATACCAAGTACAGTTATTGGTCTATGGGGCATTAACTTTTTCTTTCAAAAAGTAAATAATCAAGTTTCATTTTTATTTTTTCAGGATTTTTTGTAGAAAAATACCAATCGATCGTTTTCATTAATCCTTCTCTATAGCTTACCTTAGGTTCCCACCCCAGTAATTTTCTGGCTAAAGTTAAATCTGCAGCTCTAGACATTACACCTACAGGTTTTGTTAAATCATAAACAATTTTACTAGGTCTCCAATTAATTGTCTCAAAAATCATTTCAGCTAATTCATTGATAGTTATGCTATCCTCTCTTCCAGCGTTTACTGCAGTCCCATCTTCAATTTTTTCACAGGCTAAAATTAAAGCATCTATTATATCGTCTATATATGTATAATTCCTTTTTTGTTTACCGTTGCCCCAAATTACAAATGGGTCCATTCTTATGAAAGCTTTAGCTATTAAAGCTATAACAGAGTGTGTTTCATTTTCTCTGGGCCCATAAGCTGTAAATATTCTAACAGAAGATGTTTTCATCCCATATTGTTTATGATAAGCTTTTAAAGCCATTTCTCCCATTAGCTTGCTCCAGCCGTATTCCAAATCTGCATTGGCTTTACCGTAGGTAAACGGGTCAGCATCTTCTTCTTTTAACCTATAATTTCCTTCAGGATCTTCTTGTAAATGAACTGGATAAACACAAGCAGAACTTGCATAGCATATTCTTTCTACATTATTTTTACATGCTTGTTCAAAAACAAGCTGGTCTATTATCATTCCAGTACAAACATCTGCAGGATGTGTAGCTATATATCCTCTTCCTCCATGAACTGCAGCTAAATGGAATACGATATCCACGTCTTTTACTACCTTTTTTACAAATCTAATGTCCTTTAAATCTCCCACGTAAACTTTCAAATTTGCTTCTTTACTTATATATTCTCCTTTAGATATTTTCAAAAATTTATATTGTAAATTTTCCCATTTACCGCTTGAAAAATTATCAGCTACTATTACTTCAGATCCTTCTCTTATTAACCTATCTACTAAATGACTTCCTATAAAAGATGCCCCTCCTGTAACAAGAACTTTTTTATTTTTATACATTGTTTAATTTTTTATAAGCCCAATCAATTGTTCTTTTCAACCCTTCTTCTAGTTTGGTTTTAGGCATCCAGTTAAGTTTTTCCTTCATTTTTGTTATATCTGCACAGTATCCTTTAACTCCTACAATTCCTGTAAGATCGTATTCTATTTTTATTTCCTTTCCTAATATTTTAATGATTTTTAATGCAACTTCGTTTATTGTTACAACTTCATTACTTCCTAGATTTATAGGTTCAGCATCATTAGCTTTAATCATACATCTAAGAAGACCTTCTACGCAATCTTGAACATATAGGAATGCTCTTTGTTGACTTCCATCTCCTAAAATTATAAATCTTTCCTTTGGATACATTATTGCCTTTCTTATAAGTGAAGGTATAACATGGGCCCATCTTAAATCTAAATTTTCATTTTCTCCGTATGCATTAAATATTCTAGGAACTGAACATTTTAATCCGTAATCTTTATAATAAGATTTACATGCTATTTCTCCCAATATTTTTGCCCAACCATACGTTGTTGGAGGGTTTGCAGGATAAGCATCTTCTTCTTTAAATATATTCAATCCGTTTGTTTTATTTCTGTAAACGCAAGCCGAGCTTGTGAACAAAAATCCTTTAACATCATTTTTCCTTGATGCTTCAAGCATATTCAATGTCATAATAACAGAAGGAGTTAACTGTTCAACGTTTACCTTTGAAATATAATGAATTCCACCCACAGATGAAGCTAAATGGAATACGTAATCCACTCCTTGACTAACTTTTATACAGTTATTTAAATCTGTTAAATCTAATTTGTAAAATTTTATATCATCAATTATATCGCTTAAATTTTCCATACTCCCTCTGGAAAGATTATCAGCTACTATAACGTTTGCTCCTATTTCTACCAATTTTTTAGCTAAATTTGAACCTATAAATCCAGCTCCTCCCGTAACTAAAACATTGGCTTCCCTAAATTCCTTAAAATCCATTTTAATTATCTTATCTTATTAGCTTAAATGCTTTTATTTAAAGACCTCTTTTATACTTTCTTTAAGTATTTTTTCTGAAAAGTATTCATCCAAAATCGTAAGATTCCTTTGTCTATATTGCTTTAATATCTCTTTCTTGTTAAGTAGTTCAATTAAAAATGAAGCTATTTCTTCGTATTTAACTTCTTCAAATACAAAACCCACTTCCTTTTCCTTTGCAAATTTTGCCAAGTATCCCTTTGCTATTATTAACAAAGGTTTTCCAAATCTTAAATATTCAACAAATTTTATCGGAAATGATGCATCTGGAAAAATGGAATCTCTTAATGGTAAAACAAGCACAGTTGAACGACACATTTCCTTTAAATATTCTTTATAAGGTAGTTGTTCGTTTATTATTTTTACATTTTTTAAATTATTTCTTTTTACCAAATATTCCAAAATTTCGTACATTTCTCCTTGACCTCTTATTACAAACTCGATTTTATCATTATTGATTAGTTTGGCGATCTTTATGATAGAAATTAAATCGTAATTTTTACCTAAATTTCCTGAATAAATAATACTTAATTTATCATCGTCAATTTCATCGCAATTGTATTTCTCAGTTATGTTGGGCAAAATTTTTATTTTATCTGGATTTATCTCGTATTTTTCTACTATAAAATTTTTCATCGCATCAGTTAGTACAGTTATTTTATCGCTTATCAAATAAACAGTTTTAGCCAAGAGTTTCCCAATTTTAAAAATTAAACTGTTATATTTTGTATAACCTGTGTTAACCAGAGCCTCAGGCCAAAGATCTGTAATATCGCTTATTAATTTAGCTCTGTAAAAAATTTTGTATACAAATCCTGATAACGAAGAAAATATCCTTTGACTAAAGGCCCAGATATAATCTACTTTACTTAAAAGAAATAAAGGAAAAAGGGAAGTTAAAGTAAATGAAATATATAATATTAATCTTCTGTGCAATCCTTCATGTTTCAAAGAAGGAATATAAACTCTTATTATTTTAATTCTCTTACCTTTTTCTATTGTTATTGGCTTTAACTTATAACCCTTTCTATTTCCGTATGGGTAATGGGGTAAAGTTGTAATTAAAATTACTTCGTATCCTAGATTTATTAAAGTCTTTATGCAATTCTTTAATCTAATTACATCCCCGTTTAAATCTGGAAGCCAATATTGTGAAATTATGCATATTTTTTTCATTTATAAATTTCTTCCCTTATCAATGAAACGAGGATAAATATTAGCAATCCAGTTGTAGCTAAAATTACGGAAATAATTAAGCTTATTCCAGATATTATAAGTAAATTTGTAGGTAATTGTCTTGTGCTATTAAAGTAGTCTATTACTAATATTGCAAAAATTATGGAAATTAACAAAAATATAAAAGAAGGTATTCCGAATAAAATTAGAGGATGTCTTATTGAATGTCTTTTTAAAATAGTAAATAAAACGTCTAAGCCATGAAAAATAGGATTAGTTTTTGAAGGTTTTGGAACGTTGTAGTGAACATTTATAGGTATCTCTATAACTTTTAAATTTTTATCCAAAGCTTTCATTAAAATCTCTGAATCGACTCCATATCCCATTTCTGAAGGAATTAAGTCCTTTAAAACTTCTTTTCTATAAGCTCTAAAACCGCATTGTGAATCGGTATATTTTTTATTTGTAATAACGTTTAATATTTTATTACCAAATTTTCTATATCCTGGCATTTCCTTTGTTGTTAAGTTTAAAAATCTCGAACCAATAACTACATCAGCGTTATGTTCAATTAGTGTATTTATAAAAACAGGTATCAAATCTGGGTCATGTTGCATATCAGCATCTAAAGTTATTACAATATCAGCATCTTCATTTAAAGCCTTTTTAAATAGCTCCGATAAGCAATATCCTTTACCATAATTTTTTTCATTTTTTATAATTTCTACTCCTAAACTTTTGGCTATATCATAGGTCATATCTTTTGATCCATCATCGCAAACGATTATTTTATCAACATACTTCCTGGTTTTCAATATAACTTTAGCTATTGTAGCTTCTTCATTATAAGCAGGAATTAAAGCGATTACTTTCATTCAAAAAATAAGTTTATTAAAAAAATATAAACTTAGCTGGCAAAAAATATAGCTATTAAATATAAAGTTACGTTACCAGAAAAGTGTGCAGATATAGGAGTAACAAGACTGTCATGAAAATAAGCAAACAGACCAAATACTAATCCTGCTCCATAAGCTAAAATTACTTCCCAAGGATTTAGCCAACCTGAGTGCATTAAACCAAATATTAAAGAAGCTAAAAATATTGCATGAGGCTTAGGTATAATTTTTTCAAGATATGTTTGAAACATACCACGGAAAAGAATTTCTTCTGCAAATCCTACTAAAATCATAACAAAAATAACGTAAAGAATGACCTGTAATAAATTTTCGAATAATGTAATCTTTAATTTTAAAACGTAATATTCAGTAATACCAATAAAAATTCCTACAATTAGCCCTATTATTATTTGTAATAATAGGCTTGAATTTCCTTTATACAATCTTATATCTTCATTGGGTATTTTTCTTATGTATAAATAAATTACTATTGTTATTAATAAAAAGGAGTATAATATTATCATTGAATAAGCTGAAATTAAAAATTGACTTGGAAAGGCTACAAGTACTGTTCTGCTAATCAAAATTAAAGCCACGGATTCAAAAAGAATTTTAAGATTTTTATTCCTTGAAAAGTTAGTAAATAAAGGTAAAAATATTATAAGCAATATATTAAGTATAAGTCCATACATGACGTATAACGATATTAAAAGTAATTCTTCAATTAATATTATTATTGTAATAAAAGATATCAATAAATATATTTTTATTTTATCTTTTATTACAATAAATATAAAAAAAAGACTTAATAATGTAAAAGAGATTATAGATATAAAATGTAAGAATAAGGAATATGGAATAAATAAAATTAAAATATAATAATAAAATGAAAAAAATATTAGGGAAAATAAAAAAAGATTTACTGTACTTCTTATTATACTTAAACTATCTTCCATAAAGTTATGTTCCGGTTACTATTACTATAGCTTTTAATGTAATTATTGTAAAGAAAATTAAAGCAAGTATTATACCCATTGGTAATAATGTATTTCTTATTTCAAAATATTTCCTTTTAACATTTCCATAACTTTGGTGGGTAATTTCTAGATAAATTAATAAACCTATTGTAGTGATACTTAATAATATTTGAGCTATGTATAATGCATTAAGCAAAGTATTATAATAAGTTTCAGCATATACGGTAGTTAAAGTTATGCTGCCTAAAACTGTACTTCCCAGTATTGTAGACCCTAAAACTGTACTTCCCAGTATTGTAGACCCCAAAATAGTTGATAAACCTACAAGTTGTGCTGGAGGAATAAATATGGAAATTATTATAGCAATAATTGAAATTACTATCAATCCTAGTCTTATTTTATCCATGACAGTAAGAATATTATAACTTAAGGCTATATAAATCTTACGGTATTTATATTTTTCTATTTTTTTAGCTTCTCCGAGATTCTCAATTGTTCCTATTGTATTTTTAATTAGAAAACTATAGCCTTTATAAGCTAGTATTATAAAAATTTGATTTCGCATTGAACTAATTCTAAATAAAAGCCCTATTAGAAAACCTAGTCCTACAGATATTGCGTATCCCACCAAGATGTTTAATAAAAATAAATATAACAATAAAGAGATATAGCTACAAATCGATAAGGAAAATCTAGCTATTTATGATGAGAGAATGTCAGTTGCAATTTTCATTTGGGCTGATTAGTTATAAAATATTTTAAAAACATTTAAATTCATCACTGCTTAGATAGTTAGGCTTTAGTTTATTGTCAAAACACTCTTAAAACAACGGTTTTCTTTCTAATTTTAGGATAAATTATTCAATGAAGAAGATTATTAAATAAAAAACTAAAGTTGTACTTCTGAAATTTTAGGTTTTACAACGTAATTTTTTCTAATTTTTTCAAGAGTGTAAAGGATAATTTGGTTTTTTACTTCATAGAAATTTACTTCATCTCTTGAATATTCTACGTTTGCATTTCCTACTATATTATTTTTACAGGATAAGGATTCTAGTTTATATAATAAATGGATCTACGTTTATTTCGATTTCACTAACATTCCTTTGGTTTATAGCCTAAATTGTTAATAAATAAAGCTCCTTTCACCTTTATTTCGAATATATCTGGAAGTAAAAGCTTATATTTTAAGTTACGGATAGCTTAATTAATAAAAAATACGCTGGGATAACCAAAAACAAACGGGCGACTCTTATGAAGAGAATTGAAAATTGCTCATTTTAAAGTACGGTTACCGATTTTGCCAAATTCCTTGGTTTATCAGGATCAAGTCCTTTTAGTACTGAAGAATAGTAAGCTAATAGTTGTAAAGGTAAAATATAAAGAATTGGTGTTATTATGCTATTCATTTTCGGCATACCTATGAAAATATTACTTAAAGATTTAATTTCCTCATCATCTTCCTCTGCTAAAGTAATTATTTCAGCTCCTCTTGTCTTCATTTCCATCATGTTTCCTATTATTTGTTTCCTTGTTTCATCCTTTGGAGCTATAAAAATAATGGGTACTCCTTCTTCTATTAAGCTTATTGGGCCATGTTTTGATTCTCCTGCAGGATAGGCTGTTGAAGGGATATATGCTATTTCCAAAAGTTTTAATCTTCCTTCCAAAGCTGTGCCATAATTTAAACCTCTAGCCAAAAAGAATACGTGATTTTTATTTATTATCCTTTTTGCAACTTCCTTTATTTCTTTGCTTTTTTCCCTTAAAATTTTACCTGCTAAAAAAGGTATTTCGTTAAGAGCTTCTTTAATTTCATCCATTTCATATTGTGAAATTTTTCCTCTTTTTTTAGCCAAATTTAATGCTAAAAGTAAATGGATAATTAACTGTGATGTATAAGTTTTAGTAGCTGCAACCCCTATTTCAGGTCCTGATTGTTGTAAAACGTAAGCTCTGGCAACCCTTGTTAATGTAGAACCTATTACGTTACAAATTGCCAATATAGTACATGCTCTTTTTCTAGCAAAATCTACTGCATTTAAAACGTCAGCTGTTTCTCCTGATTGTGAAACAAATAAAATAGTCGTGTTAATATCTATCGATGAACCATAATTCTCTATAAATTCAGAAGCTATAACAGGAATAGTTGTCACAGTAGCCAATTTTGAATAGTAATATGAGCCTACTACACATGAATGATACGATGTTCCTGCACCTACTAAAAAACTTTATCAGCTTTATCCATATAATCTGAAATTAGCTCTAAGTAAATTTTTTGTGCATTTAAAGACCATCTCATGGAAGTTTCTTGTTCCATTATTTCCTTTAACATATAATGATCGTAACCTTCCTTACTGGCTTGTTCCAAATTCCAATTTAAAAATATAGGTTTTCTGTTTACCTTCGTTCCACTTCCCAGTTTATATATTTCATATCCTTCAAGTGAAATTATAGCTATTTCATTATCTTCTAAAGGAATACACTCCTTAGTTTTATCTATAAATGCTATTGCATCAGAAGAAGCAAAATTAAAATCTTTTCCTTTTCCCAATAATAAAGGAGCACCGTTTTTTGCAAGAAAAATTTTATCTGGTTCATAGGTAGAAATTACAGAAATTGCATAGGAGCCTTGTAATCTTTTGATAGCTTCTATAAAAGCTTCTTTAAAATTTTTAAATACTTTGTAATATTCTTCAATTAAATGTGCAATTACTTCTGTATCTGTTTTTGAAACAAATTTATGATTAAGCTGTTCAAGTTCTTGTTTAAGCTCTAAAAAATTCTCAATTATTCCATTATGTACTATTGCTATATTTCCATTACAATCCAAATGTGGATGGGCGTTTATTTTTGAAGGAGCTCCATGTGTAGCCCATCTTGTATGTGCTATTCCTATATTTCCCTTTAGTTCATCGAGGTTTAATTTTTGATGAATTTCATCTATTTTACCTTTGTCCTTTTTAACATGTATTTTTCCTTCATATATAGTAGCTATTCCAGCTGAATCATAACCACCATATTCCAATCTTTTTAAACCAATCCTTAATATAGGAGCAATATCTCCTTCTTTAATAATACCTGCAAAAATTCTACACATGGTTTTTAATTTTATTTAATGGTATAAAAATTTTAGAAATTTCTTAAATAAACTAAAGCTGTTAAAACAGTTTCAGAATAGACTTATTTAAATAAATAGACATTATTCATAATTAATGTTATTGGAGGAGTTTTTTACAATGAACTAAAGTCTCACCCTTTATAGTGAGGATGAACTTTAAACATTTTAAAGAAAATTTTTAGATGAGGAACAATCATTCAATCAGAACAAGCATTGCTATGAAGATTACTTTCTCTGAATAAAACAGCAATATATAGCAAATAAAATAAAATTCCAACAAATAAGTGGTTTTATGAACTTCTTGGTTGTTTTAACGTGAGATATGTAGCTACGAATCGATGAAGAAAACCGTACCTTAAAAGGCAGGTTCAGAAGGAATTAGTCGAAGGTGTCAAGAAATTTGTATTAAATTAGAGCGCTCAATATTAAGCATAGTTATGAGGCGAATCTCATGAAGAGGATTGAAAGAATAAAAACTTAAACTATTTTTGGGCTTGTTGAACAGAAATATTTTTGATCCATAATTTCTGCATGTGTTTAAAAAAGGTATAGAAAAATATTCAAGAACCTACCGTTCTATAGTAGTTAAATTACTTGAAGCACTAATTAAACTTTACCATGATAATCTTATGACTCCCGCAGTTTACGGTAGTATTGCTAGGGGCTATTCAAGGAAAGATGGTGATTTGGATTTATTGTAATTTTTGAACATTTACCTAAATCAAGGTTTGAAAGAATTAGAATATTGAAAAAGCTGAAGATGACATTCAGCCTTTAATTGATGAAATAATGGATAAGGAATATTTCATTACTTTTTCTCCAATTATAAAAACTAAAGAAGAAGCAAGAAAATTTTACTATATTCCTGAAACTACCCTGCGAATTTCTTTTTTCTCGTTTTAATAATGGCCCAATATCATGCCATTTAGAAGGTTCGATGCAAACCAACCTTAGTGAAACCTTATAATAACAATTCTACTGCTTCTTGACATTGCCTGACCATATAAGGATATATAGATAAGTTATCTTCGATATCTAGAGGCTTAAGAAAAGAAAGAGAATTTGCAATGTATTGGGGTGAAGAAAGCGATAATACCGCCTGAAGTAACTCTATACTAAAATTTATGCAAAACAAGCTATAAATAATGCAGAAAAAGTAGCTAAAACAGTAATGAAATTTTATTTGATGAAATTGTGCTAAGAAAGTGAAATTTTTCAAACAGTAAAATTTTAAAATCAAAACCTTTTCAGGGCTAGAATAAAATGAGGAATATTAGTCATTTAGGCAAAAAAGGAGAATGTATATTTCATAATAAAAAATGCAGGGGGTGGGATTTGAACCCACGAAGGCCTTAGGCCATAGGGTCCTAAGCCCTACCCCTTTGACCAGGCTCGGGAACCCCTGCTACAATAATATTAATATTAAAAATAAACTAAATTTTTAAAGAATACTTTCTTCAGAAGATAATTTTTGGCCCAAATATGTATATACGCCTAATTTTAACGCTTTTAAAGATAATGTAGCACATTTTATTCTTGAAGGTCCTAAATAAGGATTCCCCATTTCTCTTAAAATATGTTCTTTTTTTAATTCCTTTATTTCATCCAAACTTTTACCTTTAACAATTTCAGTTAAAATAGAGGCTGCAGCCTGACTTATAGCACACCCCTTACCTATAAACTTTATTTCTTCAATTTTTTTCTTTTCCGAATCTAATTTTATATAGAATTCTATTTCGTCTCCACATAAAGGATTAGAATCCTTTACTCTAATATCTGGATTATCCGTTTTACCATAGTTTCTAGGGAATTTATAATGTTCAAGTATTATTTCGTAATAAATATCACTCATAATTTTACTTTATATTAACAATCTTATATTTCTATGAAAATTTCTCCGTTTATAATTTCCACTTTGTATGTTTTTAAATTTCTTTCAGCAGGAGGATTCAATGCTTGACCATTTTCTATGTTAAATGCAGATAAATGTAAAGGACATATTATTTCTTTTTCTGTAAGTATTCCATAAGCCAAATCCGCTTTTTCATGTGTACAATATCCTTCAATTGCATAAACTTTATTTCCAAGTTTAAAGAATATTATATGTTCAGAATTTATATCCTTTGAATATATATTTCCTTCGATTAAATCCTTTAAATGCCCTATTTTAATTTTCATTTTCTGTATTTATAATGTGTTTCGAACATTTTTTCAGGAGATAATTCTTTAAATTCCTTTATTTCTTCTGTAACGATTAATTTTTCCTCTATTTTTCTTTTTTTATTCTCAAGTTTATCTTCTATTAATTCCTTTATTTTTTCCTTTATACTTTCTGAAAGAATTTTTACTAAAAGAGGATCGAAAAATCCTAAGGTTAATAATTTCTTTGATTCCATTTCGCTTAATCCTCTGCTCATTAAATAAAATAACTGTTCTTCATCTATTTGCGCTACAGATGCAGAATGTGTGGCTCTTACTTCGTTGTTTGCTATTTCCAAACCAGGAATTGAATCAGCTCTTGCGCCTCTATTTAAAATCATCGCATGTTCTTCCAAATAAGCATTGGAATTCTTTGCATTTTCTGTAATTTTAATTAGACCTTTTAATAAACTCCTAGATTCATCCTTTAAAACTGCTCTAGATAAAGCAACACCTTGTGTATATGGAGCTGCATGTGTTAAATAAGAAGTTATATCAAATCTTTGTTTTAAACTTCCTACCAAAACTTCAATCGTATTGGAAAAAGCTCCTTGCTCTTTCATAAAATTATCAGTTTTTATCCTTGTTATCAATCCTCCAAAGTATCCTGATATCCATGATATCCTTGAATCTTTATTGCATACAACTCTTCTATTGCTAAAATAGCTTGTTTTTTCGTTAAAATTACAAACAGTTATATATTCTAGCTCAGATCCTTCGTTTAAATAAACGTTTAAATTTTGGCTATGTAAGGATTGGAGTAAAAATTCTTCCTTAGTAAAATTTTCTTCTAAAATTACAAACTTACTATCGTTATCAGCTACGATGAAATTTTGAATCGTAGAAATTATTCCTTCATTATTTATAAGGTTTATTATTCTTATTGGTACTTTTAGTTGGATTCCCTTTGGAATATAAATGAATAAGCCATCTGAAAAGAATGCATCATTAAAGGCAGCAAACTTGTCTTCCTTATTGCTTATCGTTTTATATTTAAAAATTTCTTTAATTTTTTCTTCGTTTGAAAAATAACTCTTTATGCTTTCTATTTTTAATCCTGTCTTTAAGAAAATTTCAGGAATGTTAACTTTTGCAACTTTACCATTTATTATTAAAACATAGGGGAAATTGACTATTTTTTCAAGGAATGTTAATATTTCTTTATCGATATTATATTTTTCTTCGTAAAATATTTTCGATTTAGATAAATCCAGACCGGATATATCAAAGTTTTTTATGTATAAAGGTGAAATTTCTACATTTAACTTAGCATAATAATCAAAGGCTTCCTTTCTATATTCTGTTAGAATATTTACTTCATTTAATAAGTATTTATTTTCAAAAATTTCCTTTAATGAAAGTTCAGGTAATTGAAAACTCATTTAACCTACAGAACCTGTCATTTCTAATCTTAGTAATCTATTCATTTCTACAGCATATTCCATAGGTAATTCTTTAATGAATGGTTCAAAAAATCCTAAAACTATCATATTTAGTGCTTCTACTTCAGGAATCCCTCTTGACATTAAATAAAATAGCTGGTCTTCGCTTATTTTTCCTACAGTAGCTTCATGTGTTACTGTAGCATCGTCTTCCAATATTTCTACATACGGATAGGTATCTGTCTTTGAATATTCATCCAAAAGTAAAGCATCACATCTTACGCTTGCTTTAACACCTCTTGCACCTTTAGCAACATGTAACAATCCTCTATAAGTAGTTCTTCCTCCATCCTTTGATACAGATTTTGAAGTAATTCTAGATGAGGTATATGGAGCAAAATGTAAAACCTTTCCTCCTGTATCTTGATGTTGCCCTTTTCCTGCAAAGGCAACGGATATTATTTCTGCACTGGCATATTTTCCTAAAAGATAAACAGAAGGATATTTCATAGTAGCTCTACTTCCTATGTTTGCATCTACCCATTCAACTCTTGCTTCTTCATAAGCATGAGCTCTTTTTGTTACTAAATTATATACATCTATACTCCAATTTTGTATTGTAGTATATCTCACTTTTGCTCCTTTTTTAGCTATTATTTCAACGACAGCGCTATGTAATGAATGACTTAAATATATTGGTGCAGTACAGCCTTCTATGTAATGAACTTCGCTATAAGGTTCAGCTATTATTAAAGTCCTTTCAAATTGTCCAATGTTTTGGGCATTTATTCTAAAGTATGCTTGTAAAGGCATCTCGACTTTAACTCCTTCAGGAACGTAAATAAAGCTTCCTCCACTCCATACAGCTGAATTTAAAGCTGCAAATTTATTATCATTGGGTGGAACAACTGTTCCGAAATATTTTCTAACTATTTCAGGATATTCTCTTACAGCTGTATCTGTATCTACGAAAATTACTCCTTGTTTTTCCAATTCTTTCTTTAAGTTATGATAAACAACTTCTGAATCATACTGTCCTCCTACACCTGCTAAAAACTTTCTCTCAGCTTCTGGAATTCCCAATCTTTCAAAAGTCATTTTAATATATTCAGGCACTTCTTCCCAGCTTCTTCCTTTTTTACTTGTAGGTTTAGCGTAAAAATGAATTTCGTTTAAATTAAGTTTAGATAAATCCACACCCCATGTAGGCATGGGTTTTTCCATGAATATTCTAAATGCTTTAATTCTGAATTCTTCCATCCATGATGGTTCATTCTTTATTCTGGATATTTCTCTTACTATTTCTTCGTTTAATCCTTTGGGTAATATTACTTCGTAATTTATAATATCCCTAAAGTTATATTTGCTATAATCAAAACTAAGGTCTATTTTACTCATGTTATCACCTTCTTTAGCCAGTTATAACCCTTCTCTTCAAGATGATCAGCTAATTCAGGTCCTCCTGAATCTATTATTTTTCCATCGATTAAGACATGGACGTAATTTGGTCTAATATATTTTAATATTCTATTGTAATGTGTAATCAATATTAACCCCATACCATTTTTATATATCTCCAATATTGCATTTGAAACTATTTTTATTCCATCTATATCCAATCCTGAATCAGTTTCATCGAGAATTGCAAATTTAGGTTTTAGCATAGCCAATTGAACTATTTCAGTCCTTTTTTTCTCTCCTCCAGAAAATCCTTCATTAATATATCTAGAAGTAAAACTTTCATCTAAACCAAGTAATTTTAACGCATTTACTAAATCCTTCTTAATTTTTATTATAGTAGCAATTTCCTTAGAATCCTGTTGTAAACCATATATTGAAGTAATTGAAGCCCTCATTAAAGTAAGCAAAGTAATTCCTGGAATACTTATTGGATATTGCATAGATAAAAATAAACCCTTTTTAACTCTCTGATCCGTAGGCAAGTTAATTATACTTTCACCGTTTATTTTTATATCACCTTTTGTTATTTTATATTTGGGATGTCCTAATATAGCTAAAGCTAATGAACTTTTTCCTGAACCGTTTGGTCCCATGATAGCGTGGATTTCACCTTTTTTAACTTCTAGATTTATTCCTTTAATAACTTCCTTCCCTTCCACTTCTACATGTAAGTCCTCGATTGTTAATATGTCAGACATTACTCCTTTAATAGTATTCCAACCAAAATATAAATATAACTATTGTTATAATGAGCGAAGTTATAATAATCGAAATTTTTCCATTTAACAATGAAAGCCCCAGGCGGGATTTGAACCCGCGATCTCTTGCTTTCTCGATTTATTTACGAGGCAAGCGCATTACCAGGCTATGCTACTGGGGCTTTCAAATAATTATTATATTAATGAAAAATTTTAGTTTTTATGATGTTATCTGAATTGGGTGAAAGGAAAGTAATTGAAATTATTCATAATATAATAGAAAAAAGATTAGATTTCAAACCTGATTTTGATGATTCGGTTTTTGTAAAACTTCCTTCTTCAGATTATTTAGTGCTTCATACAGATGTTTTAAATGAATCAACAGATTTTGTTGAAGAAATGGGATTTTATAACTTTGGTTGGAAAGCAGTGATATCAAACTTATCAGATGTAGCATGTAAGGGTGCAAAACCTTTAGGCATACTTTTTTCTTTTTCAATTCCAAATAAGATTAATTTAGATAATTTTGAAAAAATGGTAAAGGGAATTTGTGATGCATGTAAAGAAAATGATGTAATATATTTAGGAGGAGATACTTCGAGTTCAAATGAACTAAGCATTGCAGGTTTTACCTTTGGTATAACAAAAAGGATAGTAAAAAGGAAGGGAGCTAAAGTAGGAGACTTGGTAGGAGTTACTGGGAAGTTTGGTTTAAATTCGATTGCCTACGAAATATTGTTTAAAAAAATCAAAAGTGATGAAACCATCAAGGATCTATCTTTAGCAAATTTATTTAAACCTAAGGGAAGAATAAAAGAAGCTTTAATGATTTCTTCCTTTTTAAATTGTTGTATGGATATAAGCGATGGCTTGGCAATTTCTTTAAATCAATTATGTGAATTAAATGGATTGGGAGCAAAAATATTCAATATTCCAATACATGAAAAGGTTTATGAATTTTGTGAAATGAATAATTTAGATCCTTTGGAACTTTCTTTGTATAAAGGAGGGGAAGAATATGAAATTTTGTTTTGTTTTGAGGAAAAATATTTGGAAGACATCAGAAATATTTTAACAAGCTTAGGATGCGAATTTAATGTTATAGGTAAAGTAACAAAGGAAAAAAAGTTGATTTATGATGACGGAAAGAGAAGTTTTATCATAGAAAATAGGGGTTGGGAACATTTTAAAAAATGGTTATAAATATATTTAATTTAGTGTAATATCAAAAAATGCGATGTAAATATTGCGGTTCAGAAATAAGGATCTTTATAAAAGATCCTGTATCCCCTTTCAATGAATATCCTTTTTGCACAAAATGCGAAATGATAGTCGAAGTTGAACCTTAATTTACAAAAGATTGAAAACCAGCTATTCCTAAAAAATCAAATCATTTCTTTTTCTTAGGGAATATTAAAGATTTAAAGGGCGAAATAATTTTTCTGATAATTTTTTTTCTTAACGTCTCTATTTCTTCAACATAACCGAAATTTTCTCTAACGATTTTTATAGCTCTTTCTATTTCTTCTTTATTATTAACAAAAATCTCAAGTCTTATAGGAATTTTTCTTTTGAAAATGAACCCCTCAGCTTTTAATTTTTCTTCAGCTTTTTCTATAGCATAATCGTTACCAAAAACTGCTTCGATTTTTTTCTTAGTCATTTAATAACATTCAACTTTTACTTTATTACTTTTAGCCTTAATTGCTCCTTTTTTTATAAAATCATAATTCCCCCATTTTGCTTTAATTATAGCAAATATTTCATGATTTCCTTTACCCAATTTTGAAGCGTCAATTAAATATTCCTTCTCTATTCCAAATAATTTTTCTTTAATTTCTTCAGGATCTGAAGGAAGATAAGGCTTTTTTTCCTCAGATACAAACATTACCCATATTCTATTTTTTAAAGTAGGATTACGTGTCCAAAAGAAAGTTGCTTTTCTTACTATTTTATCTTCCAAAATTAAACTTTTGGACAATCTTCCTTTTTTATATATTTCAACATAATATCTAAGCATAAATCTTCTTTCACCGTTATCATAGGCTTTTTCCCATATTTCAGGTAAAAATATTTCCCTAAGCTTACCTTTAACTTTAGCAAAAATCCCAATTTTTATCATTTCATCTTCCTTTACTTTATATTTATCAACATAAATTACTATGTTTTCAAAGTAAGTTTCCATTTAATATTTAATTTAATAATTGGTTAAAATTTTTAATAACATTCCTTCTCCAATTAAATTGACATAATTTTTGGGAAAACTAATAGGATATTAAGAACTCATGCTCGTTAAGACCTATTTTTACCAATCTTTCTCTTTTATCCTTTATCGTTTTTACCACAGCTTCTCCTTCATTAATAGAGTAAAGTGCATTTTCTATTTCACTACTTGAAATTATGGAGAAATTTTTAAGATAATTAACGTCATAAGAATTAAGTATTTGGTGTAAAATTAAGCAACATGAATTAGCTAGAATATTTTGGTTAATTATAGAGGGTCTTTGGCATGCTAATATTATACCTAAACCGTATTTTCTTAATTCCATGAACATTTTTTCCAGTATACCGTTTTCATTTTCTTTTGAGGCAATATTTTGAGCCTCATCTATCATAATAACCAGTTTGGGTTTATTTGTTATTTCGTTTTTCCTTGAAAATAAATTTAAAAGATTTAACAAAACTAAACTGAACATATTCTTTATGCTTTCATATTCAAATATTGACAAATCTATTATATGGATTCCTGTCTTTGTTAAAGCTTCGTAAAACTCGTTAAAATCTGCATTTTCAAAGGCTTTTTTAAACTTACCTATTTTGAATATAAAAAACCTAGAAATTATTGCTTCATAGGCTTCTTTCCATATTATGCCTTTTTTATTCGAATATTCAGCAACTTTTTTTAGTAAAACATCAAAGTTTATTTTTTCTTCTTTTTCATGCAATTCTTGTAAAGAATCTATAAGAATCCTTGTTTGTAAAGGACTGAATTGATCTTTCCAAGTTATTTTACAATACTCATTTAATAAAAAAACTTCATTTTGTACCCTTTCTTCTATTTCATAGTTTTCCCAAATATAAAAGGGGGAAAGAGAGAAATTTACGCTTGGAATATAAGTATACGTGTTGTCCAAAAGTTTAGGTAAACTATTGCCAAATTCTCCTGTTCTATCCAATATTAAGCATGGTATATTCAGTTTACTTATTTCATAACTCAATATTTTTAAAGTAGTTGATTTTCCTGAGCCTGTTATTCCAAATATGCAAACATGTCTTGTTAATATTTTTGGATCAACTTCATAAATTTCACCTTTAAATCCTCCTTCGATAATATAACCTAATCGTATCATAAAGAAATTAAAAAAAGGCTATAAAATTAAATATCTAGTTAGAAACAGTAGCTGCTCCTATTTTTGAAGAATGAATTGTTGAACAAGCGCAGCTTGGTTGTAAAACTTCCTTGGTGACTTTGTAGTTTGCTAAGTCGCATCCACAGTTTGGATGGTGTTTACCTCTTCTTAGGACTCCTCTGTATAATCCATCTTCCAATTTCCTTCCCGTTTTCCTTTCCCATTCTTCAACTGGTATTCCAAATTTCTGTTGGATTCTATCGCGGTAAAATTCTGGTATTACGTTAAATGAACAGAAGGGAATTATTCGTAAATCTGGTGTTAAGTAATGAATATCGCATCTCTGTAATCTTTCTTCATCTTGATTATATTTATCTTGGAAATGCATCATCCCTATGAATAAACTCTTTAATTGTAATCTGCCGACTGCTTCGTAACTATGCTTAATTACAATATCAGCTATAGCTTCTGCAAATTTCAATCCTTTCGGTTCCTTACTTTCATCTATGAAGCTCTTTAACTTTAATATGAATCTTCCGAGTGAAACTAACCTTGGTCTTCCTGATTTCATTTCTTCAACTTCTTCATCTAAAAATTCTATTAGGCCTTTTATATCTACGAATCTTGTTATAGGAACCAATTTCTTCGTTTCATCATCTTTAAAAACGTAAGTTCCTGCGCCACATGCAAAATGAATTGATAATTCATATTTAGGTTTCTTTGTTAAGAATTGAATAAAGTCGCTTAAAGGAGTACATGAAGGTACTGGAAACCAATCTTCTTCTGTAATTTCTCCTTCTGTTTGTTCTTCAATTCTTTTTATACAATCTGGAATTGTTATTCTGTATTTTTCTCTTTCAGATTTCGTTAATCTTCCAGTTAATGATACAGGCTGGAAGTTTACTGCTCTTACGATGTCTATGTTTCTTTGAGCAAACCTAATTATCAATCCTAATTCATGGTCGTTAATACTTTTAATAACAGTTGGTACAAGTACTACACCAAGTCCAGCTTTTCTGCACGCATCTAATACGTAGGGAACTTCCCAATGGTTTTTTGGATTAGTTTTTGGAGTAACCCCGTCAAAACTTAAATATAAGTTTGAAACACCTGCCTTTCTTAATGCTATTGCATATTCTGGACCTTTTAAAGCTATTGTAATTCCGTTGGTATTCAACTGTATATGATCTATTCCTTCAGCTTTTATTGCTTTGATTATATCTATTAAATCTTCTCTTAAAGTAGGTTCTCCTCCTGTTATTTGTACAGAATTTCCTGGTACCGGTCTTTCACTTTTTAACATTCTTACCATTTCAACTATCTGTTCAATTGTAGGTTCATATACATAAGCTCCTTCCAATCCTTTTTTAACGTAAAAGAAGCAATACCAGCATGTTAAATCACATCTATTTGTTACAATAATATTAGCTAAACCAGAATGACTAAGATGATTACTACATAAACCGCAGTTATATGGGCACATGCATCTTTCCATTGGGACGTTTGGAGCAAGAGTTCCTTTACCGTCTTTCCAATATGCACTAAATTTTTCATACATTTTATACGAACCAAAATAAAGTTCTTCTATTTCGCCATGTTCTGGACAAACTTTCCTCATAAATACTTTATTTTCTCTTTCCAAAACAATGGCCTCCAATAATCTATTACATTCTGGACATATGCTTTGTGTATATCTTATCAATCTTTCTCCTTCTCTTAGAGAAAGTTTCTCAGATATTAATTTCCTTGGTTTTATCTGTATTAGTTGTGCCATCTGAGATATTTTTTATTTATGGCTTTAAAAATCTTCTTTAACTTTACATCTGTTAAAACAGTTAATTAAAACATCTAAAACAAGCTTAAAGAACAACAACATCCTATAATAAGTTATGTTTTTAATTTTATTTTAATCGATGTTTAATTTTTTATATAACATAAGTTATAAAAAAAATTATGAGTTATGCAAATCCTGATGTTTTAGTATCTACAGAATGGGTGCAAAATAACTTAAATAATCCAAGAATAAGAATAGTAGAGGTAGATTATGACCCTTCAAATTATTACCAAGGACATGTACCAAATGCAGTGTTGATAGATTGGAAAAAAGATATGAACGATCCTTTGATTAGAGATATAGTAAAAAAAAGCGACTTTGAAAAACTAATGAGTAGATTGGGGATAAGCAATAATACCACCGTTGTCTTATACGGAGATTTCAACAATTGGTTTGCAGCTTTTGCGTTTTGGGTTTTTAAGTATTATGGTCATAAAGATGTGAGGCTAATGAATGGGGGTAGAAAGAAATGGATAGAAGAAGATAGACCGTTAACGAAGGAAATACCCAGTTTCCCTCAAACAAATTATATAGCTTCAGAACCAGATGAAAAGATAAGAGCATACCTAGATTATGTTAAATCTTCTTTACCATACGTAGGTGTAGATAAAATATTAATAGATGTTAGAAGTCCTAAAGAATTTACAGGCGAAATTCTTGCTCCACCTGAATATCCAAATGAAGGCGGTCAAAGGGGAGGACATATTCCTAAGGCAATTAATATTCCTTGGAGTATTGCAGTTAAAGAAGATGGGGACAATAAAAAGTTACGAAGAGCTTAAAAAAATATATGAAAGTCAAGGTGTAACACCAGATAAAGAAATAATAGTATATTGTAGAATAGGAGAAAGAGCTTCCTTTACTTGGTTTGTTCTTTCTCAATTACTAGGATACAAGAACGTAAAAGTTTACGATGGTTCATGGAGTGAATGGGGAAATATCGTTAGATTGCCCATAGAGAAGTGAATTAATCATCCTTTTTCCTTGTCAAAATATACCATAAATTACCTTCTTTTTTTGCGTCTAAAAGTTCATTTTTTGTTTGATCAGTCCATCTTACCATTTCTACATAAGCAGTAGGATCATCTGAAACAAGCAAAACTATCTCTCCTTTATTAATTTTAGAAAAAAGTTCATTAAGCTTGGTTATTACTGCAGCACATTCTACACCTATTTCATAAAGATGATAATCAGGAACATATTTTAAGCATTTAATTTTTAAAAAATTTATAAGTTTTTTAACATTTTCATTTTCTTTTTTAACATCCTTAAGAACAGTTAAAGAAGATTCTGGTTCAAACAATTCTATTATAGCAAGCCAACCTTCATTGTAAGGATCATCGTTAATTATTTTAGGTTTATCTAGAGCTTTTTCGTTAATTTCAATTAGTTTAACTTTAAACGGTAATTTAATTCCTTCAAATTTATTTACGCTTTCAATAGTACAAATATTCTTTTCCTTTTCTATTATACTAAATAAGGGTTTAAAATTTATCTTAATTATTTTCCCTAAGTAGGATGAAAACAAGCTTGTTATTCCAATTTTATATAAGTTTTTTTGAATATTTTTAAACCAGGTATTAAATTCTGGTGAATATAAAAGATCGTCTGGGAAAAAGCATTCTTCAATTTCCATAAATAATATATGGCTAAAAATGATTAAAAATAAAAGTTAAGAGGTGGGATATTGAATAGCTTAAATGAGCAAATTGTATCTTTATTAAAAGAATTGGAATTCGATGATGAAGAAATAAAGGTATATCTATTTATTCTTAGAAAAAAGGAATTTGCTGAAAGAGATATAATGGAGTTAAATATACTAGAAAATAAAACTTTAGCTATAATAGAAAAATTTAAAGAGAAAGGACTAATAATAGAAGGAGTAAACAAAAAATATAAATGTCTTCATCCTAGAATGGGTATAACTAACGTCTATAAAATTTTGGAAGAAAAGATTCTAAGAAGTTTAAAGGAAAAAGAAAAAAGGCTGAATTATTGGTAAGATTTTTAACTCCTTTATATGAAAAATAAAGATTATGGATAAGAAATGTAATCATGTTATTACTTATTATAATGCGGTCAATTTTTTAAATAAGGGTGAAATGGTAGCCGTTGCTGATGTTTATCATTGTAGAATTTGTAAAAAACTTTTTGCTGATTTAAGAAGAATAGGAGTCCCGTTCATTTTAGAACCAAAATTGGGTTTCGATGAGTTGGAAGATAACAATGATTGGTTTTTGCTTGTATGTTATTCAGATGAAAAATATACCTATAATTTGGTTCAAAGTGAAATAGGTAAGAAAATAAAGCATATTTGTATAGGAGGGATAGAAAGGGAAGTGGAATTCGTTAAAGAAGATGATTTCTTTGGAGATGAAATTAAACACAGATTGATAAGATTAAGAAAATATTTAGGTAAAGCTATCGATTTTTATTATTTTTAAAAATATTATATATATATGCTTTCAGATCAGGCTAGAAAAGCTTTATATGAACTCGGGTTAACGGCTTATGAAGTTAAGGTTTATGAAGCTTTAATTTCTCATGGTTATTTAACTGCAAATGAATTAAGTCAAATTTCTAAAATACCCTATACAAAAATTTACGAAGTTTTAACCAATTTAATAAAAAAAGGCTTTATTAAAGTAGAAAAAACTAGACCTGCAAAATATTATCCAATTGAACCTAAAATAGTTCTTGATTATCTTAAAAAGGAAAACGAAAAGAGAATAATGCAAAATATAGAAATTGCACTATCTGAGCTTAACGCAATATATGAAAGAAAAGGTATAAAGGAAAAATCTGATGTATGGTTAATTAGAGGTAAAAATGATATAGTTGCAAAAATAAAGGAAATGATAATAAGTTGTAAATACGAATTGTTTTTATCTTTACCTAAGTATTATCCTGAACTTAAACAAATATTTCCAGATTTATTTTCTAGCATAAGATTACAAAATGTAAAAATTTATACATTAATAAGTAAAGAAGTCTCTGAAGATATTTTCAAGTTTTCTAATTTTAAAGTAGAAGTTAGAGTTGCTAAAAAAATGTTTGGAGGAGGATTAATAGTTGATTCCAAAGAGGTTTTACTTTTAATTTCAGAAGAAGATGGAGATTTAATCGCTCTCTGGTCAGATCATGAAGGATTAACCAAATTTGCCAAAAATTATTTTTTATATGTCTGGGATTCTGCAAAGCGCATTTAGTTTGAAAATTTAGCCTTTTATTATTATTATTTTATCCATGAATCCATAAAGATAAGGCTTAGTTTTATTGTAATTTACAATGAACTAAAGTCTCACCCTTTATAGTGAGGATGAACTTTAAACATTTTAAAGAAAATTTTTAGATGAGGAACAATCATTCAATCAGAACAAGCATTGCTATGAAGATTACTTTCTCTGAATAAAACAGCAATATATAGCAAATAAAATAAAATTCCAACAAATAAGTGGTTTTATGAACTTCTTGGTTGTTTTAACGTGAGATATGTAGCTACGAATTTATTAGAGGTCTTCACTTTAAGGCGGAAAGAAGTCAGTGGGCTGGCCCGGATTTGAACCGGGGAACTCCTGCGTGTGAGGCAGGCATCCTGCCAGGCTAGACCACCAGCCCCAATAGATATATTTTTTTCTGAAAATTTTTCTTTTAAGGAATCAACCTATCTACGTCTCTAGGGAATAGTACGACCTCCTTTATATTTTTACTATTGGTAAGGATCAACAATAATCTTGATATTCCTAACCCAAAACCGGCATGAGGTGGCATTCCTGAATCTAAAGCTTTTATAAATAAAGAGAAATTTTCGGGATTCAGATTCATTTTTTTAAGTTTTTGAACGAGTTTATCTCCGTTATAAATTCTTTCTCCTCCAGACGCTATTTCTAAAAATCCATAGTTAAAATCAAAGGATTTTGTTATTTTAGGATTATCTTCATGTTCATGAGTATAAAAAGGCTTTAATTCCGTTGGCCAGTCTATTATAAAAAAGAATTTTTTACCTATTTTTCCTTCAAGTAATTTTAAAGTATGTTGGGTTAAATCGTCCCCCCATTTTATACCGTAAGGTTCAAGGATTGAAATTACTTCATCGTATTTTATTCTTTCAAACTTATAATCTACGTTTATTTTTTCGCATTTTAATATATTAAATTCTTTTTCGTTTTTTTCATATAATTTATTAATTACGAATTTCATCAAAGATTCCAGCAAATCCATTATATCATGGTAACTATAAAATGCGCATTCAACGTCAAAGGATAAAAATTCAGTTAAATGATATGGGGTTCTGGATTTTTCTGCTCTATAATACGAGGCTATTTCAAATACTTTTTCAAAAGCTCCTGAACATATTTCCTTATATATTTGAGGACTTTGTGCAAGATAGGAAATTTCATCGAAGTATTTTACTTGAAAAAGTTCAGCTCCTCCTTCTGTAGCAAACTTTATTATTTTTGGAGTAAATATTTCAATAAATCCTCTTTCATATAAAAATTCACGTATGTATCTTACTAACGCTGATTGAATTTTAAATATTGCATTGTAATCATCCCTTCTTAATGATAAATATCTTGCATCTAGTATTGTGTTTAATTCTGCATTTATTTTTCCTGTCACATCTAAGGCTAATGGATGCTTTGCTTTTGACAATATTTTTATCTCATTTGGGATTATTTCATAACCAAGTCTAGCTATTTCTGATTTTTTTACAATTCCTTTAACATATATAACATCTTCGTGATGTAATTCCTTCGCTACATTATATATTTCAGTTTTTTCTTTGTTTATCAGTATTTGAGCTTTACCTGCTGAATCTCTTAAAATTATAAATAGGAATTTTGCGGTATCTCTTATCTCATGTACCCATCCATATACTTCTATTTCCTTATCTACTAAATTGGGAATTTCGTTTAAGTAAGTTTTTTTCATATGCTATTTTTTAATATTTAAAAGGATTTATTAACTTAGAACGTTTTCTTTTTTTCTAAAAGATTGAAAATCTTGCCTTTTAGAGCAATGAAAGATTTAATTTTTTGATAAAAAAGATCAGAATTTCAATGTAGAGCGCTATAATGGGGTTTATCTGAACCTTATACTGCTCTCATATGATAGATATAGCTACTAATAAATGGAGGAACCTACACTAAAATGCTGGATGAAATCAGTGTACCAAAGAACAAGAATTTCATCCTTTCTGACATTCTCTCCCCTTTAAGGTGAGACTTCCGATATTTTGTAAATGCAAATTTTTTTATTGGATTTTTCTTGGTTTGAGAACTAATGTTAACTTTTAGTAAATTATTTTAACATGTTGAATTTATAAAGATATTGATGGAATGAAAGCAAAAATATGCAAGGTGTGTGCTTTGAGTAATATTTTTTGCAGTCAATGTCTTGAGAAGTTTGAAAAAGGAATATTAAATCCTATGGAAGTAGAAATCGCAAAATATCTTTACGAAGTTGAAGAGAAATATAAAGAAATCAAAAACATAAGTTTGGAAGAGGTAAGCGGTGTAGCTAATGATAATTTAATAGTTGTTGTTACTTCTCCTCAGACTTTGAATCCTCTCTTGGTAGCTACACTTTCAAAATATTTAAGCAACAAATCGGGTAAAAATGTAAAAATTGTTGAAAAAACTAAAGATATAAAGAGGTTTATTTCACAAATTTTTTATCCTGCAAAAATTTCTAGTTTAAACCAAGTCTGGTTACCTGAAGGTTCGTATGAATACAATATAAGAATAAATAAAGAAGAAGTATTGAAACTTAATATTGATATAAAGGAAATTGAAAAAGTAATATCAAAATTCTTGTCTACCAACGTAAGAATAACTATAGATTAAAATTACAATAAACTGAATAGTCATTAAGTGTAGAGATTAACCCAAAAAATTTTTAAATCCCATATGAAATTTTTAACATATGCCTTTACCCTCACCTGAAAAAATTCAATTAGCTCAAAAATATTTATTATTTGTAAAAATTTGCAGGGAATGTGGAGCAAGGAACTCAATTAAAGCTGAAAAATGCAGAAAATGCAAAAGGAAAAATTTAAGGTTAAAAAGGAGGGAAATAATAAAGAAATAAACTTCTATTATTGCATAGTTCCAATTTATTTCACTTTTAAGTATTTTAAACTTCCTTAAACGATATTTTTACTTTAGATTTAATAATTTACTCATTCAAATTACAAAAGATTGAAAACTTGCCCTTTATGACAGAGATGGATCAGAGTAATTTAAGTTTTAAAGTTATTTCATCTATTTTATTACTTTCAGCAGGTCCTATACCTAAACAGGTTATAGTTCCTTCAGGTAATTGAGTTAACCCCTTATCTTCTATTATCACTGCTACTAATCCTTTTTCTATTGCCTTTTTATGTAAATTTAAAAGCTCCTCCAAGCTTTCTGCTTTTAAAACAACTTTCTTTTGCCCAGAATTTAGCCATTCCTCTGCTAATTTTTTATTTAATTTTAAAGTTTCAACAAATGCGGTAACGGATGCATGAGCAACTTGAGCTGCAATTTTACCCTTTCCCATTTTAATATCTGTTCTTACTACAATAACTTGCTTTAATTCATTCATATTTAAAAATAAAATAATAAATTTATACAATATATGCATGATTTAATTGTAATTGGTGGTGGTCCTGCAGGATTATCTTCTGCAATAGAAGCTTCTAACCATAACATAGATATTTTAATAATTGAAGAAGATAAAAAAGTTGGAATTCCTAGGCATTGTACAGGTATAATAAGTTATGAAGCGTTGAGATTGATAGGTGAGCCTGCTATAAAAAGTGTAAAAAATAAAATTAGGAGGGCTGAATTTATATCTCCTTCAGGAATAAGGGTTAACATTACGTTGCCTAATTATAGAGTTTTTGTTCTAGAAAGAGTTTTCTTTGAGGAATTATTGCTGGAAAATGTGATTAAAAAAGGAATAAATGTAAATCTTGATGAAAGAGCAAAAAAGGTATTGATGGGAAAAGAAAAAGTAAAGGTGATAACGAATAAAAACGAATATGAAGCCAAAGGAATAATATACGCTGCTTCTACAAAATATAAGTTAATAAACATGAAAATTCCCAAAACAATTCCAGCAATTCAGTATGAATTTGAAGGAGAAGTCGAAGATGAAGAATGTGTTAAAATTTTTCTTTGTAAGGAAGCTGAAGGATTTTTTGCATGGTATGCACCTTCTTCCGATTCTACCTTTTTAATAGGTTTGGCTAACAAATTCCTTTCACCAAAACTTATGCTGGATAAATTTATTTCTAAAAACAATATTAAAGGAAAAATATGCGGAATTTATAGTGGGAGAATAGTTTTCAATAGTCCATTTAACAAAACTGTTTTTAATAATGTATCTTTAGTAGGAGATGCAGCTTCACATGTAAAATCTACCACGGGAGGAGGGCTATATTATGGAATTTTAGGATCAAAGATAACCGGTAAATTTTTCCCAAAGTATATAATGGAAAAAAACGTGAACTATAAAAAATTGATAGAGAAATACAACTCAAACTTTATAGTTAAACCTCTTAAAAAAATGTATAAATTTTCTAAGATATTTTTTTCATTACCTTACAATTTTTACGATAAATTTTTCTCTCAATTAATTCATCTGGTACATTAAATAAGCTGCAAGAAAACTTCATAGATTATCATGATAATATCATAAAAACTTTCATAACAGACAGTAAATTAATTTACAATTTAGGCGTAGAATTTATAAAGGATTTCATAGACAATATATTAAGATAAAGAATGCAATATTCAATAAAATTACCCAGGTGTTCATCTTGCAATAGAATAATTCCTCCATATGAAAGAGCAATAAAATTCCCATGTCCTAACTGTGGCGGTAGTATTATAATAAGATGTCAAAAGTGCAGAAAATTGGTTAATACCTATACTTGTGTAAAATGCGGTTTTCAGGGTCCATAAGATGGGTAAAGTATTAGTAGTAGTTAAAGTTTTACCAAAGGATATTAACGTTAATTTAGATGAACTATATCAAAGAATTAAGTCAAATTTGCCTGAAAATATAACCTTGAAGGGTTATAAAATAGAGGAAATCGCCTTTGGATTAAAAAATTTAAAACTTTACTTTTCTATGCCTGATAACATTGAAGGGGGAACAACTATTATAGAAGATTATTTATCTAAGTTTGAAGCTATAGAGCAAGTTGAAGTAGAATTTATATCTTTATTAAGGTAATAATTCTTTGTATGCATAAATCTGATTCTTCATTTAAGGAAAAAAAGGAAGTAGTTTTAAGGGTAGCAGAAGCTAAACAAAAGGACGTAGGAAAAGGTAGGGTAAGAATAGATAGTGAAATATTAATTAAATTTGGGGCTTCAAAATATTTAATAGTAGAAATAGAAGGTAAATCTAAAACAGTAGCAATCGCTTTACCTTCCTATCCTGAGGATGAAGGGTTACAAATGATAAGAATGGATGGTTTATTAAGGAAAAATGCAGGAGTTTCATTAGGGGAAAAAGTTATAATAAGACCTGTTTCATGTAAACCTGCTGAAATAGTAAAAATTGCTCCTCAGGATCATACCATAAGCATAGATTCTTCCTCTTTGAATTATATTAAGAGCAAACTAATAGACAGACCAGTTCTTGAAAATGATTTAATTCAAGTACCAGGATTGGAATACAATTTAATTTTTAAAGTAATATACACAAAACCTTCAGGGCCTGTGTTAATAACAAACGATACATCTTTAATAATCTTGGAAAAACCTGTTTCAGAAATAGTAAAAGTAAAAGTAACCTACGAAGATATAGGAGGTTTGAAAAAAGTAATAGATAAAGTGAGAGAAATGATAGAATTACCTTTGAAATATCCCCAACTTTTTAAAAAATTAGGCATAGACCCTCCCAAAGGCATTTTATTATACGGTCCACCCGGTACAGGTAAAACATTATTAGCTAAAGCTGTAGCCAACGAAACTGCAGCCTATTTCATATCTGTAAATGGTCCTGAAATTATGAATAAATACTACGGCGAATCTGAAGCAAGGTTAAGGGAAATATTTGAAGAAGCAAGACAACACGCCCCTTCAATAATATTTATAGATGAAATAGATGCAATAGCTCCTAGAAGAGAAGAAGTTCATGGTGAAGTTGAAAAAAGGGTTGTAGCTCAGTTACTAGCATTAATGGACGGTTTAGAACCTAGGGAAAATGTAATTGTAATAGGCGCCACAAATGTTCCAAATTTATTGGACCCAGCATTGAGAAGACCAGGAAGGTTTGATAGAGAAATTGAATTCCCGGTTCCTGATGAAGAAGGAAGGTATGAAATATTGCAAATTCATACCAGGAATATGCCTTTGGATAGTAACGTTGATCTTAGAAAACTTGCAGAAATTACCCACGGATTTGTAGGAGCAGATTTAGCAGCATTGACAAAAGAAGCTGCTATGAAAGCGATCCGAAGATATTTACCAAATTTGGATCTAAGTAAACCTATACCTCTTGAAGTAATAGATAACATTAAAGTAACTTTTGAAGATTTTCTTGCCGCCTTTAAAGAAATAACACCCAGTGCAATGAGGGAAGTCTACTTCGAAAAACCCAATGTTAAACTTAGTGATATCGGAGGGATGGAAGAAGTGAAAAAAGAATTGGAAGAAGCAATAATATTACCAATAAGAAGAAAGGATATTTATGAAAGGATGGGAATAGAGCCTGTTAAAGGAGTATTGCTGGTAGGTCCTCCTGGTACAGGTAAAACTATGATAGCAAAAGCTATAGCAAATGAAAGTGGAATTAATTTCATCTGTGTAAATGGACCTGAGATATTTAGTAAATGGGTAGGTGAATCTGAAAAGGCAATAAGAGAAATATTCAGAAAGGCTAGACTTTCTTCACCTACATTAATTTTCTTCGATGAAATAGAAGCAATAGCTTCAATTAGAGGAAATATTTCAGGAAGCGAAGTATATAATTCTGTTTTAAGTCAATTTTTAACAGAATTTGATGGTTTCAAAAACAACGAAAACATATTTGTATTAGGTGCTACAAATAGACCCGATCTTTTGGATCCTGCTTTATTAAGAAGCGGAAGGTTTGATAAAATTATTCTTATTTTACCACCAAATGAAATTGAAAGACAGGCAATCTTTAGGATATATCTTAAAAATATGCCCATCGCTGATGATGTGGATGTTTACGAATTGGCTAAATTGACTAACTGGTATACCGGTGCTGATATTAAAAATGTTTGTAGAGAAGCAGCTTTAATAGCTTTAAGAGAAAATATTAATGCAGATAAAGTATATAGAAGGCATTTCTTAGAAGCGATCAAAAAAGTAAGTCCATCAGCTAATGAAGCGATGGTTAATTATTATATCTCATGGTATAATAGGGCTAAGCAAATGGTTCAAACAAAACCTTCTCCAATAGCATTTTTATGAATTATTATAGTTTACCTTTAGAAAATATCATTTTTGAAATTATTTCTAGAAAACAAAAATTGGATGAAAAAGAATTAACTGAAGAATTAAATAAAATGAATATTTTTGCATCAAAATCTGAAATTTATAATGCTTTAATGAAGCTTGAATTTTATGAAAAAATAACAGTTTTTTCCCAAAGAGATACAAAAATAATAATGATAAGACAATAAAATATTGATGGGAGTAGATTTAGGTGATTTAATAGAAAGAAAAAATATTAAGGTTGAAGATTTATCTGGTAAAATAATCGCAATAGATGCTTATAATGCCCTTTATCAATATTTATCAGCTATAAGGCAACCCGATGGCAAACCTTTGATGAATAGACGTGGAGAAATTACCAGTCATTTATCTGGATTATTTTATAGGACAATTAATTTAATAGAAATTGGTATCAAACCTGTTTATGTTTTTGACGGAAAACCTCCAAGTTTAAAACAAAAGGAAATAGAAAAAAGGAAGCAAATTAGGGAGGAAGCTGAAAGAAAGTATATTGAAAGTTTAGAAGCAGGGGAAATTAAAGAAGCAAGGATCTATGCTCAACAAGCAATTAGGTTAACAGATAAAATGGTTGAGGATGCTATGAAACTTCTTCAATTCATGGGTATACCTTATGTTATTAGCAAGTCTGAAGGAGAAGCCCAAGCTGCATATTTAGCTATGAAAAATGATGCATGGGCAGCTGCAAGCCAAGATTATGATTCCTTATTATTCGGTGCACCTAGACTTGTTAGGAATTTAACTATTAGTGGTAAAAGAAAATTGCCTAGGAGTGAAGCATATGTAGAAATACAGCCTGAACTGATTATTCTAGATGAAGTATTAAAGAAGCTTAAAATAACGCGTGAACAATTGATAGATATAGCGATATTAATAGGTACAGATTACAATCCTGAAGGATTTCCAGGAATAGGTCCCAAAAGAGCTTTATCTTTGATATCAATTTATGGTAATTTAAAGAAGGTTTTAAGTTCTCTTAAAATTCCTTACAAGGATTATTATGATGAAATAAGGAATATTTTTCTTAATCCACAGGTAGAAACAAGTTATAAGCTAGAATGGAATCCTCCAGATACTGATAGAATAATAGATTTTCTATGCAACAAAAATGATTTTTCACAAGAAAGAATATTGAATGCATTAAATAGGATTAAAAATTCAACAATATATTCCAAAGGTCAAAAAGGTTTGGAAGCTTGGTTTAGTTAATTTTCGTTTTCATATACTTTATTTGTTCCTTTTAAAGGTACGAAAGCACAATCGCATATTTTAGTCGAAGAAATTTTCCCTTCCTTTTTTCTTACCAAAATAAGTTCTTGTTCGAATTCATATAAACCAATGGGTATTATTAATCTTCCTTCCTTCTCTAAATGGTTAATATATTCCAGAGGAATTTGCTTAGAACATGCTGTAACTATAATTACATCAAAACTTTTTCTAAAAGGTAAAGAATAGGTTGCATCTGCATTTATTACATGAATAAAATGATCCAAATTTAATTTTCTTAAGTTTTTTTTGGCAAATTTAGCTAAATCTTTTATAACTTCTATGGTGATCACTTCTGATTTAGTTATGTACTGATAAATTGAAGCCATGTAACCTGAACCTGTACCTATCTCTAACACAAAATCCCCCTTTTTTAATTCTGCATTCTCACATAACATAGCAACCATATGTATTGCAGAAGTTGTTTGACCGTAACCTATAGGAATAGGTGTATCTACATATGCAAATTTTTTATATTCTTCTGGTAAGAATTCTTCTCTTGGAATTTTTCTTATAGCTTCTTCAACTTCCTTTCTTCTTATTATCCCCAGTAATTTTAATGTATTAATTGTTTTTTCCATCAAATCATAAATTTATGAATAAACTAATAAACAAAATTTAAAATTTTATCCATAAATGGGAAAGAAAGAAAAAATTGTGATGGTTGCTGGAACATTTGAAATAATACATCCAGGCCATATTTATTTATTAAGAAAGGCTAGAAAATTGGGTAAGGTTATTGTAGTTGTTGCACGTGATGAAAATGTTAAAAGATTTAAAAAAAGAAATCCCATAATAGATGAAAAACAGAGATTAAAGGTTATTAGAAGTATAAAATATGTAAATAAAGCTATTTTAGGAAATCCTGGACCAGATATATTTCAAATAGTAATAAAAATTAAACCAGATATAATTCTCCTTGGGCCAGATCAAAAAATAGATGAAAATAAACTTCAAAATTATTTAAAGGAACATGGGTTAAATGTGGAAATAAGGAGATTAAAGAAGAAATTGGGAGGCAAATTAAATAGTACAACTAAAATAATAAATAAAATAATAAACGAGTATTTAAATAGGAGTGGGCCCGTAGCTTAGCCAGGTTGAGCACCCGGCTCTTAACCGGGGGGTCGTGGGTTCAAATCCCACCGGGCCCGTGTATAATTAAGTTTAAATTCCTATATAGTTTACGAATATCGAAAGTTTCGCGCTTTAGGACAGGAAGGAGATCGGTATTTAAAAAAGCGATGGAATTTCAATAAAGGTAGCTGTAAATTAAATGGAATTTCTCTTAGTTTCTCGAATACTCTCATGTGAGAAATGTAGCTACAAATAAATGATATTCTTCCTTTAGGGCGGGATTCAGCCTAAGGAGACAAGTATACTTTCTGACGAACTTCCTAAAGAGCTAAGTTTCCAATCTTTG